>LHCFR01400__coassemble_1774_pt1 | contig 12348 bp, 10 predicted proteins | sample LHCFR01400__metabat2_high_PE_020 | metagenome-assembled genome bin LHCFR01400 | reverse complement strand
TCTGCTCTTTCGTCTCGATCCCTCGCGTCTCCCAAACCGAAAAGCGGGCGCGCCGCCCAGCGTGCCGCCCGCCCGTTCATCGCCTTTCGCGCTCGCGCCGTGCGCTACGCGCTTTGCAAGCCCGCCTCGTCGTCCGCGTCCAGGGCCTCGACGCCCCCTGCGGCCACGATCTCCGGCCTCGTCTCGCCGGTGATGTCGCTCGCTCGGACGACCACGGCAGACGGCCCGGTCTGCTCGGGCAGGTCGTACATCACATCCTGCAGCACGCGCTCGCAGATGGAGCGCAAGCCGCGCGCGCCCGTGCCGTGCTCCACGGCCTCGTGCGCGATGGCGCGCAAAGCCTCGGGCTCGAACGTGAGCTCAGCCTCCTCGAACTCGAACATCTTCGTGTACTGCTTCACGAGCGCGTTCTTCGGCTCGGTGAGGATGCGCACCAAGTCCTCCTCGGAAAGCTCGGAAAGCGAGGTGATCACCGGGATGCGTCCCACGAACTCGGGGATCATGCCGTACTTGTTAAGGTCCTCCGGCAGCACCTGGGCCAAAAGCTCGGCCTCGGCGTGCTTCTTGCTCTCCGGCAGCTCGGCGGCGAACCCGAGCCCGCTTTTGCCCACGCGCTCGGCGACGATGTCGGCCAGCCCCACGAACGCCCCGCCCAAGATGAACAGGATGTTCGTGGTGTCGATGTGGATGAGCTCCTGCTGGGGGTGCTTGCGCCCGCCCTGCGGCGGCACGCTGGCCTCGGTGCCCTCCACGATCTTGAGCAGCGCCTGCTGCACGCCCTCGCCCGACACGTCGCGCGTGATGGAAAGGTTCTCGGCCTTGCGCGCGATCTTGTCGATCTCGTCGATGTAGATGATGCCGATCCCAGCGCGGTCGGTGTCGAAGTCGGCCGCCGTGATGAGCTTCAGAAGGATGTTCTCCACGTCCTCGCCCACATACCCCGCCTCGGTGAGCGTCGTGGCGTCCGCGATGGCGAACGGCACGCGCAGCGTGCGGGCGAGCGTCTGGGCCAGAAGCGTCTTTCCCGACCCCGTGGGGCCGAGGAGCATGATGTTGCTCTTGGCCAGCTCCACATCGCCGTCCTCGGCGTCCGCCCCCAGGCTGATGCGCTTGTAGTGGTTGTACACCGCCACGGACAGCGCCTTCTTCGCGCCCTCCTGCCCCACCACGTGCTCGGAGAGCTCCGCGTACAGCTCATGGGGCGTGGGAAGGTCGGCCAGCACCTCGGCGGGCGCGGGATCGGCGACGGACGCGACGTGCGCCTCGCCCTCCGTCCGCGCATGGCGGCCCCCCTCGGCGCGCGAAGGACGCTCGAACGCCCCGGCGGTGTCGAGCGCGGGCACGTCCAGCCCGAGGTCGCGCATCATGGCGTCGGCGCACACCGAGATGCATTCGTCGCAGATGTAGATGCCGTTCGGCCCCGATATCATCGCAGCCACCTGGTGAGGCCGCTTGCCGCAGAAGGCGCAGGCGATGTCGTCGGGGCTCTGTCCTTCGAAATGCTCGTCGCGTCTGTCGTTCATGTATCCTGTCTCGCCCGTCTACTCGTCTTTGCTCGGCGCGATGGCGCGCGACGTGGTGATGCGGTCGACCAGGCCGTACGCCACGGCCTCCTCCGCAGTCATGTAGTTGTCGCGCTCCGTGTCGTTCTGGATGGTCTCGAGGGTCTGACCCGTGTTGTCCGCAAGGATCTTGTTCAGGCGCTGGCGCGTCTTCAGCATGAAGTCGGCCACGATGGCGATCTCGGTCTGCTGGCCCTGCGCGCCGCCGGAAGGCTGGTGGATGAGCACGAGCGAGTTGGGCAGGCACAGCCTCTTGCCCTTCGCGCCGTTGGAAAGGAGCACCGCCGCCATGGAGGCGCACTCGCCCAGGCAGATGGTGGACACGTCGCACTTGATGAAGTCCATCGTGTCGAGGATGGCCAGACCGGCGGTCACCGAGCCGCCCGGGGAGTTGATGTACAGCGAGATGTCCTTGTCGGGATCGGCGCTCTCGAGGTGCAGCATCTGCGCCACCACCGAGTTGGCCACGTTGTCGTCGATGGCCTCGCCCAAGAAGATGATGCGCTCGTTGAGCAGGCGAGAATAGATGTCGTAGCTGCGCTCGCCGCGCGGCGACTGCTCGATGACGTAGGGGATCAAAGCTGACTTCGTTTCAAAGCTCATAGGTATGCCTCGCTTGTCTCTAGCGGCCGCGGCGCGCGCGGCCCGGTTGGCGTCTCTGTCATAGTGCGGCCTCCCGCACCGCCGCGCAAGGCCCGGCTACCGTATCGTTACCTCGGCCCGCCCTGCGCGCCGATGCGCGGCAGGACGGGCCGAGGCACAGTCGTTCTATTCGGCGCCGTCGGCCGCGGCGTCGTCTTTCTTGGCGACCTTTTTGGCCGGCTTCTTTTCGGCGGCCTCGTCGGCGCCCTCGGAGGCGTCCTTCTTCGAGGACTTCTTGGCGGCGGCCTTCTTGGCCGGCTTCTTGGCCTCGCCGTCCTTCTTCGCCGGATCGGCCTCGCTCACGACGGCCTTCTCCATGAGGTCGTACACGGCCTTCGTGCGCATGATGCCCTGGCGCACCATGTGCAGCTGGCCGTTCGCGCGCCATTCCTTCTCGAGCGCCGCGGGATCCTCCACGCCGCTCTTCTGGAACTCGGCGGTCACGTCCTCGTCGGTGGCCTCCATGCCGAAGTGGCGCGCCCACGCGTCGAGCGCGAGATCCTGCTTCGCCACGTCGGCGGCCTGCTTCTTGACATCCTCCTTGAACTGATCGGGAGTGATGCCCTGCTGCATGAGGTAGCGGTCGAACGTCATGCCCTGGCTCTGAAGCTGCTGGAAGAAGTCCTGGATGAGGGTTGCTTCGGCGCTCTCGCGCATGGCCTCGGGCGCCTCGCCCTCAAGGCGTTCGGCAAGGGCCTCGAGGCAGGCGTTCTCCTTGAGGCGCGGCAGGACGATGGCCTTTTGCTGAGAGATGGACTCGGCGATGCGGGAGCGCAGGTCCTCGGCGCTCTCGAACCCGAGCGTGTCCTTGGCCCACTCGTCGGTGACCTCGGGCAGGATCTTCTTCTTGACGGCCTTCACCTCGACCTCGAAAGCGATCTTGTCGGTCTTGCCCGAAAGCGCGGACAGCATGATGGGCGGATCGGCCGGCATGTCGAGCGTGAACGTGGCGCTCTGGCCCTTCTTGAGGCCCACGAGCTGCTCGTCGAACTCGGCGGGGAACAGGTTCGCGCCCAAGCCGTAGGGGCGGCTCTCCGTCGTGAGGGACGGGATCTCCTCGCCCTTGTCGTCGGTGGCCTTCATGGCCAGGTCGATGTAGCTGTCGGTCTTCACCTTCGTGGCGGCCGACGCGTCCTCGAACGTGTGGTAGTGCTCGCGCAGGGCCTCGATCTGCTCGTCGACCTCGGCGTCGGTCGCGCCCTCGGCGGGCAGCTCGATGGACACCGCATCGTAGCTCGACAGCTCGAGCTCGGGCTTGACGGCCACGGTGAACGAGAACGCGTAGGGCTTGCCGCCCTCGACGAGGCCGGACTCGTCGAACTCGGGCTTGGAGACGGGGTACAGGCCGCAATCGTCGATGGCGAGAGGATAGCTGCCGTTCACGACGTCGTCGGTAACCGTCGCCAGGACGGCCTCCTTGCCAAGCGCGTTGTCGATGATCGGGCGCGGGGCCTTGCCCTTGCGGAACCCGGGGAAATTGTACTTATTGGCGAAGTCCTTGTAGGTCTTCTTGATGCGGGCATCGATGTCCGCGGCATCGACGGTAACGGTCACTTTCGTGCGGTTATCTTCCAATGCCTCAACTTTTGTTTCCACGTAGCTGTCCTCCATCATTTCATGTATCGCCTTGCGGCATCGAGCGGCGCCCCGGACGACCGTCCCCTGTTGCGGACGCCGCGAACGCGCGTCGCGCTCCGAGCGCACCGAAACGGAATTATCGCACATATGACCCTTGTGAGGAAGGGCGCTTGCACCACGTTCACGAAGAACCGACGAAACCTGAGCGCGGCGCGAAGCGCTGCGGACCGAAGGGCTCCGAACCTCGAGGCCGAACGCCGAAAGCGCATGGTTACAGTTGCATTTGACGCTACCAATCGGAGCCGCACAACGTTATCATGGTTCCCAACGAACCCGAAACGCAGCAGCGGAGGAGCTATGACCCTTGAACTCAACCTTTTGCAGGAGCGCGAGCTGGGACGGCTCATCGATTACGAGCGTGCCACCTGCACGGTGAACGGCGAGCTGGTCTACCGCTGCGCCTTCCCCTACCGCCCCGACGACGACCTGCAGTGCGAGCTCATCGAGCGCGGCGCGCTCGCACGCCGGGCCGACGAGCGCCGCGGCAGCGTGGTGGCCATCACCTCCGACGGCTACTCCTACTTCCCCGCCAAAGAGCGCGAGGAAGCCGAGGCGCGTAGGCGCTCGCGGCGCGAGGTGCGGCTCGTGGCGCTCTCCGCGCTGTTCAGCGCCGTCTGCATGGCGGTCGGATTCCTGCTGGGAAGGATGGCCTGAGGCCGCTCGGAGCCGCGGCGCCCTTCGCGCGGCGCATCGGCCCTTGACACGTAGGCGCCCCCGGCGCACAAGCGCTCCTCTGTCGCGCCCGCTGCGACGTGCGCCTCGTTGCGCTGGCCGCCCTCTTCGGCACCCTCTGCGTGATCGCCGGCTTCCTATTGGGAAAGCTGGTGTAGGCTAGCAGCCTTCCTTGCACTTCCAGTCCGACCAGCGCTTCCCACGGATCATGCACGCTAGCTCCTCGGCAGAGGAGCACTTGTCGGGCACACCCCAGAAGTACCGCTTCGTCAAAAGGCCGCCGGACGTGTCCTTCTCGAAATCGGTTTCATATTTGTGGCCGAGCAGAAACACCTGCTGATCCTCCGTAAGGGCCGCGCGGCGGCACGCCTCCTCGCCCTCGGCGAACGCTAGCGCCTCGGCCTCGAGCGCCCCGTCGTCCTCCCCGGAGTTGTTCCATTTCACGGACTTCGCTTCGAGCGCGCCCCCGGCACCCTCCCCCTCGCACGCGCCCACCACCACGACCGCCCGGATCTCGGCGACGAAGCGCACATGCTTCTGGAAGCACGCGCCGAAGAACCGCGCCCTCCTGTGGGAATACCCGCCGCCTGTATCCGGGCAGAAGTAGGTACCTCTCTTCACCTCGTCGAAGATCGGACCGCAGTTCGCCACGTCAAAGAGGGTCTTCCACCACGGCAAAACCCCAGCCCTGCTCAGATACTCCTCGAATTCGTCCACCATCGCGCTCAAACGGTCGCTGGCGCATGGCACGCCATTCCGCAGCTTCTTCACCAGCTCATCGAACGTGAGAAGGACGACCGCGATGCCCTTCTCCGCGGCGCGCTCGTCCGCTTCCCTGAAACGGGCATCGTCATCGCACAGCTCGTCACCGCACAGCAGAAACAGAACCTTCGCATCGGCGGGCTGGGCGGCCATGCCGTCCAGATAACGCTCCAGCTGGTCGGAGTGGAACCAGTCGCTTTTCTTGACCTCGAACAGCAGCTGAAACGATTCCTGCCTGATGACCATGTCGGGAACGCCGCACGCCGTCTTGACCTGCTGCTCGAACAGCGGACCGACCCTCACCCGACCCTCCTCGCCGACAAGGGAGTTCACCACCGCCTCGAAAGCCAGGGGACTTTCCTGATACAACATCTTGAACATAAGCCCGCAATAATTGGTGATGCGGTTCTCCCCGTGCTTGAAGTCGGCGAACAGCGAAATCGTCCTCCCCAACGCAACCCCCTTCCCCGGCGTTTGCATCATGATCCCACGCCATGATACCGCAAAAAAGCAATATACGGGGGGCAATCCCCCAATGGCGCGCCGCACCGCCGCTTTCCGACGTCAAACCCCGGTGCCTTCCCAGCATGCGTTCCGGGGCGCGGCGGGCTTCGGTTCGCACGGCGCGGCCTCCAACCGCTGGGCTTTCCTTTCGGTGGCCCTCTCCAAGATGGCGGGGGCTTGGGCGAGGGCGGCCACCACCACGGGGGACGACCAGAGCAGCTGCAGGGGATGCGCCGCCTCCTTCAGATGGGCCGAGCTCCCCACCACCTCGAACATGCCGCCGATGATGAAGCTTAGGCCCACGCGGTCGGGCGTGTCGAGATCGTCGGGGACGAGGCCGTACTGTCCCAGCAGGATCCCCATCATCGTGCCCTTCACGACGCCGGACAGCTCGGGCGTGCTGTGCCGCCCCACCAGCAGCCGCAGCTTTTTGAAATTGGCCTCGTTCGCGGGGTCGAGCGTCATCGACTCCGGCGGGGTGAGGCCCCGCCTCAGCCGCGGCATCACCGCACGCAGCACGTGCAGCGGCAGCGTCTCGCGGATGGTCTTCTGCGCAAGGTCGAGCGTGTTGTCGAAGTGGTAGTAGAACGCGTTGCGGTTCACCTGGGCTGTTCGCGCGACATCGCCCACGGTGATCTTCGCGAACGACTTCTCGCGCAAAAGCTCCCAGAACGCCTCCTGCATACGCTCCCTTGCGCCGGGACCCTCCTGATCGTTGCGTGGGCGCGCCATCGCCGCCTCCTCTCATCTTCGTTAAAACTAGACAGTATGACTAGTATTGGCCATTTTAATTAGTCAATATGTCTAATAACATAGGGCCATGATAGTTCACCGGTGAGCCGGTGTCAAAGGGAATCGAAGAAAGGAACGACCATGCTGGAGAAGATGAGAGAGGCGCGCGACGGGCATGTGCGCCTCGCGCTGCCGTCGGCGATCGTGCTGGTGGTGGCGTGCGTCATGGGGCTCGTGTTCTACCCCATGGCCCATATGGAAATGAGGGACTTGCCGTTCGCGGTGCTGTCGCTCGACGAGGGCGCGCAGACGCCTGCGGGCCAGATGAACGCCGGGAACATGCTGGTGGAGAACGTGACGTCTGCCGCGGCTGGTGGGGATGCGGAAGAAGGTGGGGGCGACGGGGTGGACAGCGAAGCTGCAACGTCGCCCATCGCGTGGACGGCGCTGGAGACCCAAGGGGAGTTGGACGAGGCGTTGGAGAACAACGAATTCTATGGCGCCCTCGTGATCCCCGAGGATTTCACCCAAGCCCAGATGACCGCCCAAGCCGCCGCTGCGAGCGACGGCAGCGCCGAGGCCGCCGCAAGCGCACTGCCCGCCGAGGCCGCAGCCGCGCTGGCCGCCGGCAACCTTCCCGAAGAGGCCGCCGAGGCCTTGGCGGCCAGCGACATCTCCCCCGAAGCGGCGATCGCCCTCGCCGCCAACGGCGCCGCCTCTGCTTCGAGCGCGACGGAGGAGCTTGCGGACGAGGCGGCTCGCGCCGCGCAGCAGGAAGCCACCGAGGACGCGACGGCCGCCGCCGAAGCGCCCGCGATCAAGATCATCCTCGACAACGCGAAGAGCCCGCTTGTGGCCCAGCAGATGCAAAGCGCGATCGGCGGCATGTTCGAGCAGTTGGGCGTTCAGGTGGAGGTGGAGGTCATCCACCAAGGCGCCCAGGCCGACGAGGAGGACGCCGCCGCATCCGCCAACCCCATGTCCGCGATGATGGGCCAGCAGGTGGCCATCATGCCCCTGTGCATGGCGGCGATGATCTGCGCCGTCGTCATCGGCGCGGTGTTGCTTCCCATGAGGGGCATCGCCGAGGCGCGCGAGCGCTGGAAGCGTTTCGGCGTGCAGGCGGCCGTGCTGGCCGTCACCACGCTCGTGGCCGCCCTGTGCGCGTTCGGCCTGACCACCCTCGTGGCGGGCCTCGACGCCCCCGCCGACGCCGCCATCCTGTTCTTCTGGCTGGGATCGTTCGCCATCGGCCTTCTGCTCATAGGCGCGCTCGACCTCGCCGTGCCGCTGGGCGCACTGGTCATCCTGTGCGTGTTCGCGCTGGGCATGACGACCGGCATGATGCCCCACGAAGCGCTGCCCGCGTTCTGGCAGGACTGGGTGCTGCCGTGGGCCCCGCAGAACTATCTGGGGCAAGGTCTGCGCGACATCCTGTTCATGGGAGCGGGCGCTTGGAACGTCGGAAGCGGCCCCCTCACCATCATCGGAGCGGCGGGCCTTGGCCTCATGATCCTTGCCGTCCTCATCCCCCGGAAGCAAGGAAGCGAAAAAGCCTAAGGGGGTAGAGACAACCGAAAACGCCTATTAAAGCCATCTAGGTTGGCGCAGCAAGGTCGGCGAGAGGCGCCCCCGCACCCCAGATTCGCAGGGTGCGGGGGCGCACCGCGTGCTTTAGGTGCGCATCGAACAGCCCGTCGGGCCGCTCGATCCCTTACCGTGCGCCCGAGCGGGCGCGCCCTGCTCGATGGAACCGAAGCAGGGCATTTCGGGGTCGCGCGAAACCGGAGCGCGAGGGCACCTCGTAGCGTTGGCTAAAAGCCCCGCTCGCGCAACGGAGCTTGAGAGGTGGCCTAAGTGGCGTTACAGAACTTTTTAAACTAGACTTCTAGTAGCAGAAACATGGCAGTCGATAAGCAAACGATCAGGCCCTCATTCCCTACCGCTTCCGAACAGCAACATCCAACAGTTGCTCTAAATGGTCAGTGCTTACATGCATGGACTCTATGTAGGCTTCACATAGCTCGTTGGGGTCGATTGTGTACAGGCGAAGCTCCCAGCCAGCGCTCCTTGCAAGCTGGTTGGCAAATACGCGCTGCGCTCTGCCGTTGCCTTCCCGGAAAGGATGAAGAGCATTGATTTCGGCACAATAAAAGGCCATCTTCTTGATGAAGTCCTCCCTACACAATTCTTTAAGGTAGCCGTCTTCGTTCAGTTTGCCAAACAAATCGTCGGAATAGGAAACGATGAACTCCGGCGCGCAGAACAGGCTGTTTCCCTTGGAGATGAACCCTCTTGTCCTTATTTTCCCCGCCCACGGATACACACCTTCAAAGAGAGCCTTGTGAATTGCACAGAGGTGATCGAGGTCGAAACACCCCAGTATCGGATGGATGTCGATCTCGGCTATTCTCGCACCGGTAATTGCCCGCTCGATTTCGGACAGTTCTTTTCGATCTTTGATTCCGAAATTGTTGACAAGAACGTCGGTCCCGGAATAGAGGTATGCGTCGTTCTCGTCATAGGAGTAGTCGTAATCTTGCTCAGGCATATTTTGCACCTAGTTCTTTTGCGACTGCAACATAGTGTGCCACTAGGTCGGAAAAGGAAAGCTCGCCGCGCATGGCCTTCCTCAGATTTTCCTTTTCGGAGGCTGTCATATACAATCCCTCAGCTTCAAGCGAGCTGGAAGCCTCTTTAATATGGATTTCCATTTGCTGGTCAGTCATTTTTCCTCAATTCGCAATAAGACAGTTTTGCCAGATCGATATGAGGAGAACGTGATGGGCGGGTCGGGAGCAGCATGTCTCCCCGCTCGGCACGAACTAAAACATGGTGCGGGCGAAAGGACTTGAACCTTCACGAGTTTCCCCACCAGAACCTAAATCTGGCGCGTCTGCCAATTCCGCCACGCCCGCACAGCGTCGCAGCGCCTTCGAGAACGGCGCTGCGACCATGATAGCAGAATCGCACGTTGGCCGAAGCCTCAATCGCAACGAGGGGCCAAACCCCCAAAGGATCGACCATGCCCTGCAATCCCCGGCCACGTTCGCCAGCGCGAAAAGCCGCGGCTTCACGGACGCCCTTCGAGGGAGAGGGAGACGCGCTCGCCAGCGCATCCCGTCGATTGAACGCCCCCGTCGGACGCCAAGAGCACCGCGCAGAGCGCATGCGACCGAACCGCCATCTCCCCTACTCGCCGAGGCGGGCAAAGAAGTCCCGGCCGCGCTTCTCGATCTCCACGTCGTCAAGGTCGGCGACGTAAGAACGCAGCTGGGTGTAGCCGAGCTCGCGCAGCTTGAACGTGCGGAACCGCGCGCGCACGCGCTTTCCCACCTCCGAAAGCGCCACGCCCTCGGCCCCGGCCTCGCGAACGAGGCGGCGGATGAACTGCTCGGGCGTCTCGGACGCCCCGACCTTCGCAGGACGGGTGGCCTTCGGAGCCTTTGCGGAATCGACCGCAGGGGCGGCGGGCGAAGCGGCGCCGGGCGCGGGACGGCGCTTCGGGGAGCGCGCAGCGGGCTTGCGGCGCGAGGCGCGCTTCGGCGCGGAAATCTCCGCGTCGCCGAGGGACCCCGATGCCGAAGCGGCGGCGTCGGGCACAGGCAGGGGACCAGGCTCGGACGCAGCAGCTGTGGCGGCCGCGTCGGCCTCCTCCGTCCGCTCCCGCGCGGCATCGGACGCAGACGAAGCCGCAAACTCGTTGGCGTCGGGCTTTCGGGAAGCCCTGCCCGCCGCGCTCTGCGAAGCCCCCTTCGGCTTCCGGGCCGACGGACGCGAGGCGGGCTCGGTCCGGTCGCCCTCCCCCGTCCGCACGTCCTCCGTCGACGCTCCGACGGAATCGGCCTCGGCCCCCTTCGAGGTCCGACCGCCACGCGAGGAGCGCGCGCGCCGGGGCTTCGCCGCCTTCGCGCTCTCGGACGCGGCCTTCTCGCGATCCCGCCCTTGCCCGGCAGCCGGTTCGCTTTCAGTAGCTGGGGCCTCGTCCGAACGCTCCCTGTCCGCAACCGCAGCCAAAGCCTCGTCCGAACGCCCGCCCGACGCGCCGTCGGCACCCGCCCCATCGCCCGGCATCCCGGACGCGGCCTCCGTTGCCGACCCGCTCTCCGAGGCCGTCGCCTGATCGCGCCGGCGGCGCGACGAGCGGCGCGAGCGCTGCCTCGGCTCCGCTGCCGGAGCGGGCGCGGCCCCGGACGGCGCAGGGCCGTCTTCCGCGGCGCGCTCTGCCGCCGAGCCCTCGACGCCTTGCACATCCTCGGACGGCGCATCCGCGCGCGCGTCCTCGGACGCGGCGGCAGACGCCTTGTCCTCGGCCAGCTCCACGGTCACCGAGTTGCCGTCCTTCGTGACGACGACGCTCTCGAACTCGTCGAGCAGCTTCTTGAGCTGGTTCGTGCCGTAGCTGCGCACATCGAAGTCGGGGTGGCGCTTCAGAAGGCGGCTTCCCACCTCGCCGAGCCCCGTCGACTTGCCGTTGTTCTGGTTGTCGGTGACGATGCTCACCACCGCCTGCTCGATCTCCTCGATCGAAGGCCCGGTGCCGTTCTGGCCGTCTGCCCCCTGGCCCGCGCGCTCGGGGCGGCCCTTGCCGCGGCCGTTCGCCTTGCCCCCCGAAGCGGGCAGCAAAAGCTCGAGCGTGGTGAAGATGTCGCACGCCTTGCGGAAGGGCACAGGCGTCTTCTTCTCCCCCATGCCGATGACCGTGAGGCCGCTCTCGCGGATGCGGCTGGCCAGGCGCGTGAAGTCGCTGTCGCTCGACACGATGCAGAAGCCCTCCACCGAGCGCGTGTACAGGATGTCCATGGCGTCGATGATCATGGCCGAGTCGGTGGCGTTCTTGCCCTGCGTGTAGCCGAACTGCTGGATGGGCGTGATGGAGTTCTCGAGCAGCGCGTCCTTCCATTTGGCATGGAGCGTGAGCGTCCAGTCGCCGTAGATGCGCTTGTAGGTGACGGTGCCGTACTTCGACAGCTCGTCGATGATGGGCTTGATGTATTTCGCCGACACGTTGTCGGCGTCGATCAAGAGCGCGAATCGTTTCTCGGAAGATTGCTTGGTGTCCACGTTTTCGCTCCTTGGTTGCGGGGGAAACGGGGCTGCATGCCCCGCCCTGACGCATCGTGCCGAAACCGCGCGCAGCGGCCCGCCGTCCGGCAAACGTCGAGCACATACTACCGGATGGGAGGCCGAGCGCGAGCTTTTGGGAGATGGCTGATACAATTTGTCCATATTCCCCTTGCGCTCGTCGGCGAAAATCCGTATACTTCCACCTTGCGCCTTGGTGGGTGTAGTTCAGTTGGCTAGAACGCCAGATTGTGGCTCTGGAGGTCGTGGGTTCGAGTCCCATCATCCACCCCAGCGCGCGTTTTGAAAAAGGGTCTTGCGCGTTCGAACGGAATGATCTAGAATGTCAAACCGCTTCGCAACTGAGGCAAGCACATGCTCCGTTAGCTTAGTTGGTAGAGCAGGGGACTCTTAATCCCAAGGTCGAAGGTTCGAGTCCTTCACGGAGCACCACGAATCGACGAACCGTCCGGTGCAACCGGGCGGTTTTTTCATGCCCGCAGCCCAAAACGAGCGCTCGCAGCACTGCCCGCCCATCGGCGCAACGCCCGCAACCTGCCTTCGGAGACGCACCGCCTCCCGCCTCGATCGCGCACAGCCCGCCGTCCTCCCGCAGCGACCGCCCTCAAGCGCCGCGCCCGCGCGTCATGCGCCGCGCGCGAACGCGGGGACGGCGCGGGCCGCCTCGTAACCCTTCTCGTACAAGCGCTCGAGGCACGCCGGATCCCTCGTGAGGGTGTCCGCGCCGCAGCAGTCGTCGGGAGCGACCACG
>LHCFR01400__coassemble_1495_pt1 | contig 14668 bp, 7 predicted proteins | sample LHCFR01400__metabat2_high_PE_020 | metagenome-assembled genome bin LHCFR01400 | reverse complement strand
GGGGGGGCTTCCGAAGCGCCCGACCGGGATAAGCTCGGCTCGGGATCCGGCGAACCGGGCTTGCGTTACCAGCGGTTTGAAAGGGGGCTATCTCCCGTTGCTAAAGCGCCCATTGGCATAGAGCCGATTTTCGCAGACGGCTTGCGTCCCGTTGCTGCAGCATCGGGGCGTCTTGCGGTTTCAAAAGCCGTGCTGCTAGGCAAAGTGCCCTTTTCGCGTCGAGGGCTGCGGCATGTCGGCCTTGCCGAACAGCGAAAGGGCCCTTGTCTCTGCTAAACCGGGATTGACGCGAACCCGTGCTCTTCTAGTTCCGAGCCGGACCCCTCCGGTCGGGCGCCCCGAAAGGCCCCGCCTGACGGAGCGGGGGCTTCAAAGGCGTCTGGGCGGTCCGCGCGCGGCGGGGCCGATCTGGCCTATAGCAATCTTGGTTTGACAGAGACGGGCCCACTTTTTGGCCACGAAACCGCGTTCTGGCACGGAGCGGGCTCGTTTTGGAGGCGTATCTGCTTTGTCGAATCTGCCGACCTGGGCTTTTGCCATGAGCGAGCGACCTTTTGGAGCGGAGGAGGATAGCTTTCGTGCCAGAGCGCGGTTTCGTGGCCAAAAAAGGAAGATTCTGCAACATGGGCGAGTGGATTCGCGAAGCCTTTGGGTGTATGGGCGATCGCTCCTGTATCTGCTAGAGGGCTTTGCGTTTCGTCTGTACGGCGTCGATCGAACGCGACGAGAGCGCAGAAGGGTTCTCGTATGCTGTGGCGTTCCGAGGAGTGGGAGAGGCGAGAGGCAGAGGGGAAGGCGAGGGCGAGGCCGTGCATGGGTGCAGCGTTGCGTGGCGAGGTCGTGCGCGGGCGCGTTCGGGTCGTGCGGTTGCGGCGTTCGGGGCAAACGCGCTCCTAGCCCGCACGATCGTCGCGGTCAAGTCGCCCGACTGAAGCAACCAAGCTGCTCGTTGGAAGCGGTCAGACCGCCAGGTCGCTGACACCAAGCCGCTCAGCTGCCGATACTGGGCTGCCCGATCGCAGCGACCAAATCGCCAGCTGCAGCGGTCAAGTCGCCCGATCGACGCGACCAGGCCGCCCGATCGCCGCAATCGCATGCAAGGAGAAAACTGCTTCGCACGACAAATCATCCATATTCTTCATGTCGAAACATGAAGAAACTGTGAAAATAACCATAAGCTAACATTAAGACAACGGGTTGTCCTTTCCGCGCAAGGGCGGGATGGCTATAATTTCGCGCGATGTTATCTATGGATAACATCTTGGCGTTCCCTCATGCGTCTGCGCCCGATGGCGGTTGCGCGATTTCGCGCGACGGTCGGCTGCGGCGCGCAAGCGGCGCAGGAGCGTCGCCAAGCAGACAACGAAGCGAGAGAGAAAGGGGAACGGTTTGAGTTCGGAGAACGAACGGAAGCGCAAGGGCGCCTCCCAGCCGAGCAGGCTGCACGGCGTTCTGCGCGGCGGCATGGCGTTCACGCTCGCCAGCACGCTCATGCTGCCGACGACCGCGCTTGCCGACGAGCCCTCCATCGGCTCGGGCACGCCGCGCTCGGAGCAGAACGTCGTCGACGAGCTGCTGAAGGCCGAACAGGCGCAGACCGCATCGACGGACGCGACGTCCGATGGAGTGGCGGAGGCGGCCGGCGAGGCGTTCTGCGCGGCCAGCGAGGCCGATGCCGAAGCCCCCGACCCGAACGCGCTGATCGGCAGCGTGGCGGCCGGGGAGACGGACGAAAATTCAGCAGGGGGGGGGGGTGCTGCTAACCGACCCTATCGCCGACGTTGACGCAGAGGGCAACGTCACCATCATCGTCCAGCTCGAGGAGGGCGGCAGCCAGGGCACCACGCTTCTCAGCAGCATTTTCGGAACGGCGAAGCAAGATCGCCACACCTACTTCAAAGACAAGGTTCGCGAACTGGCGACCGAGGCCGACGAGAACGGTGCCACCCTGTTCTCCGTCGCTGACGACCCCGTGCAGGAACTGCACGACTACTACCACGTCATTGATGGCTTCGCCATCAAAGCCCCGGCCGCGATCCTCAATGATATCAAAGCCCTCGACGGCGTGAAGAACGCCTTCATCGAAACCCAGTATTCCATACCCGAAACCCAAGATTCCGAAGGCGGCGTCGCTAACGAAGACGCGCTGGTGATGACCGGCGCGAACGAGGTCGAGCAAACCGGCGAAGGCCAACTTGTGGCCATCATCGACTCCGGCCTGGACACCGATCACGAAGCCTTCTCCGGCGATTTGAACGATGAAGCCGTCGCGCTCACCGAAGCAGAAGCCAACGATGTCATCAGCGAAGTAGGTGTGGGCGCCTACGTGAGCGAGAAGATTCCCTTTGCCTACGACTACGTGGACGGCGACAACGACGTGAACCCCAGCGCCACGGCGGGCGAGCACGGCACGCACGTGGCCGGCATCGCCGCGGCCAACGGCGGCGAAATTCGCGGCACCGCGCCCGACGCGCAGATTGCCTTCATGAAGATTGCGGCCGATAGCAACGGCTCGCTGCCCGATTCGGCCATCATCGCCGCTCTCGATGACGTGATGGCTCTTGGCGTCGATGCCGTGAACATGTCGTTCGGTCTGGATGCCAGTTTCGCCGAAGGCGGCGCTTCCGACACCTACGCGGACGCCTTCGCCACGCTTGAAGCGGCGGGCGTCACGCTGAATGCGGCTGCGGGCAACGCCTACTCCTCGGCGCTGGGCAACCAATCGGGCTCCAACCTGCCCTACGCCACCGACCCCGACAGTTCCATGATTTCCTCGCCGGCTGCCATGGGCGATGCTTTCGCCGTGGCCTCGGCAGACGTGTCTGCCAAGCGCGCCTACATCGCCTCGAGCGACGGCACGCAGATTCCCTATTACGAATTGCAAAGCAATAGCGGCGCCACCGTGCAAAGCTTCAAGGACAAGGTTGCCAACGGCGAATACTCCGTTGTGGACGGCGGTTACGGCACCGAGGCTGATGCCGCAAGCCTTGCCACCAAGTACCCCGATCAGGATTGGTCCAAGACGTTCGTGCTGGTGAAGCGCGGCACGTCCGATGGCTCCGAACTGAAACTGGGCCAGAAGGTGTCCAACATCTGGAGTTTCCAGAGCAGCGTCGCTGCCGTCATCATCTACAACAACGAGCCCGGCGACTTGAGCAACGGCGCGTCGGACGTGAACCTGTGGGTTCCCGCGCTCACCATCAGCCAGGAGGCCGGCGAAGCCCTGCTCGCGCAGGAGAACCCCACCGTCACCGTGGATCACTCCAAGCTGATGGAAGCCTCGAAGGACTACAATTCCTCCGACTTCTCCAGTTGGGGCGTCACGCCCGACCTCAAGTTGAAGCCCGAAATCATGGCTCCGGGCGGTAACGTGTACTCTTCGGTTCTGGACGGCCAGTACGCCTACATGTCCGGCACGTCCATGGCGACGCCGCAGATGACGGGCATTGCCGCGCAGGTGCGCCAGTACGTTGACGAAGACGCCAAGTTCTCCGCGCTCTCCGATGCCGAAAAGGGCGATATCGTCACGCAGCTGCTTATGAGCACGGCCAAGCCCGTGGCCGACGGCGATTCCTACGTCTCGCCGCGCCACCAGGGCGCTGGCATAGCGAACGTGCCCGCCGCCACCTCCACCGAGGTCTACGCCACGGTGGAAGGCGCCGAGGAGGCCTCGCGTCCGAAGGCCGACCTGGGCGATAGCGCGAACGGTCAGTGGAGTTTCACCGTCACGCTGCACAACACCGGCGCGACTGAACACTCCTACACGCTCGACACCGCCGCGCTTTCCGAAAAGGTGGCCGACGGCCTGATGCAGCAGTCCTCCGAGAATTGGACGGGCAAGGGCATCAGCGTGTCCTACAGCGGCCTGTCCGGCGACACCGTGACCGTGCCCGCCAACGGCACCGCCAGCGTCACTGTGAGCATCACCTGCGAGGACGTCTTCAAAACCTGGGCTTCCGCGAACACCCCCAACGGCACGTTCGTGGATGGCTTCGCCCTGTTCAAGGCCGTCGAGGGCGACGAGGGCGGCGTTGACCTGTCCGTGCCGTTCATGGGCTTCTACGGCGACTGGGGCGCCGTGCCCGTGTTCGACGGCTCGCTCGTGCCCGAAGAGCCCACCGATGAAGAGGGCAGCACCAACTTCGCCGGCGATTACCACATCTACGGCACGGTGGAAGCCGATGCCAACGGCTACGCGCTGGGCCTGAACACGCTCTCCACCGACGCGATGGACCGCTTCATGATGGGCGATTACTCCGTGGTGGATCGCGACAAGATGGTCGTGTCCAACAAGGGCTTCAGCACGTCTCCGAACCAGCTCACGCCGCTCACCGGCATGTTGCGCAACGCCGACAACATGAAGTGGACGTACAAGAACGCCGCGGGCGAAACGGTGCTGGAGTACAGCTCCGACGCGGTGCGTAAGTCGTACTACTACCAGAGCCAAGGCACCGTCACCTGGGCCGAGGCCTTCATGAACGTTCAGCCCGTGTTCCAGGGCGTGGATCAAAGCGGCAAGCAGTTGCCTGACGGCACGTACACCCTCACGCGCACGGCCACCATTGCGGGTACGCAGGACACCCAGGAGGAAACGGTATCGTTCTACTACGACACCACCGCCCCTGAAATCAGCAACATCGAATACGCGGGCGAAGGCGACGAGCGCGTCATGTCCTTCGATGTGAAGGATGAAAGCTTCCTCGGCTCGGTTCAGTTCAACGATCCTGCAGGCAGCGGTTACTTCCTGCGCGTCAATCCCGAATCCGACCCTGAGGTGGGCGAGGACGGCATGCGCACCTACCACTTCGAGGTGAAGATCGCCGATATCAAGCAGGCTTGGGACGATGTGAACGCGCAGGTGGGCGGCCAGTTGGGCGACATTCCCAACACCGTTTCGCTCTACGCATGGGACTACGGTCAGAACGGCTCGGCTGCGGCAAGCGCCGTTGTCACCCCGGTCGATGCCACGGGCATCACGCTGAGCGCCGAGGAGGTTTCGCTGGCGCCCGGTCAGGTTGGCTCGATTTCCGCAACCGTTGTGCCGGAGGATGCCACGGACAAGGCCGTCACCTGGGCTTCCAGCGACGAGAACGTGGTGAAGGTGGACGAGGACGGTACGCTGACGGGCGTGGGCGTGGGTGCGGCGACCATCACCGCCGCGTCCGTTTCAAACCCTGAAATCGCCGCCACCGCCACCGTGACGGTTGCCAACGTGTCTGCCGACACAGGCATCATCATGTCGCAGGAAAACGTTTCGGTGGCTCCCAACGAGACGCTTGAGATTGCGGCCATCGTCGCGCCCGAATACGAGGGCTGCACCATCGAATGGACCAGTTCCGACGAAAGCATTGCCACCGTGGCCGCCAGCGAGGACGATGCTGCCAAGGCTGTGATTTCCGCGGGCGACAACATTGGCGATGTGACCGTGAAGGCCACGCTGACCACCGAAAGCGGCAAGCGGCATTTCGCCGAGACGAACGTGCAGGTGCGCCCCGCCAACTACGACGAGTTTGAAATCGACGACGAAGGCGTGCTGCTGTACTACAAGGGCAACAGCACCTACGTGGACATTCCGAACAACGTCGTGGAGATTGGCGCCGAGGCATTCCAGGCCACGCCCGTTCAGACGGTCGTTGTCCCCAAGAGCGTCAAAAAGATCGGCGACTACGCGTTCCGTCAGGCGCAGGCTCTGAAGAGCGTCATCTTCGAGGGCATCGACGACGGTACGGCGCAATTGGAGGAAATCGGTCGCGAGGTGTTCGCCGACACGAGCGACACCTTCACGGAGATCGCCTTCCCGCAATCGCTCAAGAAGATGGGCGAGGCCTGCTTCGCGTCCACCTACATCGAGAAAGTCGACTTCGGCGGCCTGACCGAGATTCCCACCAACGCGGTGAATTACTGCTCGCGCTTCAGCACCGTGACCATGTCCGACCAGGTCACGTCCATCGGCGACGGCGCGTTCGGAAACACCGGCATCGGCGAGATCAACCTGACCAACGTCGAAGGCCGTGCGGATGCGAAGGGTTGGCCGTCCGGGCTTGAAAGCGTGGGCAATGGCGCCTTCACCGGCACCTGGATTTCCGACGGCAACTTCCCCGAAACGCTCACCCACATCGGCGACAGCGCCTTTTGGGGCACCAAGATCACGGACGTGGATTTGAGCCACGTGCAGCACGTGGGCTCTTCCGCCTTCGCGGGCACGGGCATTTCGGAACTCACCATTTCCGACAGCGTAACCAGCGTGGGCTCCGGCGCGTTCAGCCAGATGCCCAGCCTGACAAAGGTGCACATCGGGAAGAACGTCCCGGCCAACGCATTCGCCGCGCTGTTCCGCTATTCCACGGGCATCACCGAGTTCACGTGCGATCCCGAGGCCAACTGCTCAGTGAAAGATGGCGTGCTGTTCAGCAAGGACGGCAAGACGCTCATCACCTACACGAACGGCGTGGCGGGCCACTACGACATCCCGGCGGGCACGGAAGTCATCGATTTCGCCGCCTTCGAGGGCGGTTCGGTTTCCAGCCTCTCGTTCCCCGAAGGTCTGACCACCGTTTCCGACAACGCGTTCACCGGGTGCGTGCAGTTGAAGGGCGAAATCATCCTGCCCAGCACCATGGAGACCATTGGCGGCTACGGCTTCAGCAACAACCCGCAGATTACCTTCGTGGACCTGGGCGGCACGAAGTCCATCGGCGGCAGCTCGTTCTATTCGTGCGCCGCGTTGACCGACATCGACTTCGGCGACCGTCTTGAATCCATCGGCGCCCAGGCGTTCGGCCTTGGCGTGCCGCTATTCGAGGTCATTCTGCCTGACACGGTTACCAGCATCGGTGACAGCGCGTTCACCAACAACAACGCGCTCGTGAAGGTGCACATCGGCGCGGGCTTGCAAAGCGGCTTCGACTCCATCTTCACGGGTTGCAACAACCTTGCGGAAATCACGGTGTCCGAGAACAACCCGGTGTACTCTGCGCAGGACAACGTGCTGTACGGCAACGTGACCTACGAAGAGGGCGCGACGGACTACTACGGCAAGCCTCTGTATTCCGGCAAGCACCTGCTTCTTGCGCTGCCTACCATCGAGGCCACCGAACTTGAAATTGCCGATGGCACCGAATACATCGATAACCAGGCCGTTCGCAACCTGGCCAACCTTGAGCGCGTGGTGCTGCCCGAAAGCATCAAGGGCCTTTACACCGGCGCGTTCAACGGCTGCAACGCCCTGAAGGAAGTCGTGTTCGAGGGCGAGGGCCCGGTGTTCGTTTACAGTAACGCCTTCCCGGCGGGCAATGTGGAAGTGATCGACTTCGGCAACCGCATCGAGACGATCGACGGCGCGTTCATGATGGGCGCTCCGAAGCACCTGGTCATTCGCGGCGGCAACAACGGCACGTTCAGCGACGGCCTGAACATCGGCAATGCCGCCGAGACGGTTTACATCGGCTCCGGCATGACCACGGTTGGCCTGTCCAGCTGGACCGCGCCCAAGATTCTGGTTGTGGGCGCCGATGTGTCCAGCCTGAGCCTTCCGCGCGTGTCCAGCCCCAGCGACATCACGGTGTATGCCATTCCCGGCACTACGGGCTACGAAACGGCGAAGCAGGCGCTTGCGTCCATCGGCATCGCTGACAGCTATCTCAAGGATTACACCGAACTTGGCGTTGAGCTGACCAGCGACGTTGCCACCACGCCTGGTGCCACCGCCACCGTGACGGCCGAAGTCGTGGGCGGCGTGGAAGGCGAGAAGTCGTTCCGCTTCATCCAAACCAACGTCGATGGCTCCGAAGCCGTGCTGCAGGATTGGAGTGCCACGAACGCCTGCGCGTGGACTGTGCCCGCGGACGGCTCCGTGCTGCGCGTCGAGGTGCGCGATGCCACGTGGCTGACCGCCGGCACCACGTTGGGCTCCGTGGAAGTTCCCGTCATCACGGGCGATTTGCCCACCGAGGCCATCACGTCCATCGACGGCGGCGAGACGCTTACCGTTGGCGCACAGGCCAGCGACGGTGCCGCACTGACCTACCAGTGGTACATGGACGACGTTGCCATCGAAGGTGCCACTGATGTGTCCTTCACGCCCGTCGAGCTCGGCGAGCATACTTACCACTGTGTGGTCACGGCCACCAAAGACGGTGCTTCCGCTACCGCCACCACCAGCACTGCCACGGTGACGGTGTACGCGGCGGCAACCGCCCCGGTCATTTCGTCCAGCCTTGTTTCCACCGTGGTGGAGCAGGGCAGCACGGTCACGCTTTCCGTGGACGCCTCCACGGAGGACGGCGGCACGCTCACCTACCAGTGGTACAAAGACGGCGTGGCCATCGAAGGTGCCACCACCTCCGTGTACACGCCCGATACGAGCGAAGTGGGCGAGCACACCTACTACGTGGTGATTACCAACACGGTGGGCACCGCCGAGAACGCGGCCAGCGTCGCGAGCGGCGAAGCCACCGTCACGGTGACCGAGGCCAGCACGCCCGACCCCGGCCCGGATCCCGATCCCGAGCCGGAGCCTGAGCCCACCCCCGACCCGGACGAGCCGGTTGATCCCGACGAGCCCACCGACCCGACCGATACGGACAATCCGGATGACGGCACGGATGAGCCCGGCGACACCACCGGCGGCTCCGACAATGACGGCAAGGGCAACGGTGCCACCGGCGGCAATGGCAATGCTGCAGACAACGGCAACAACGCTGCCGGCGGTCAGAATGTCATGTCCAAGACCGGCGATGTGGCCCCCGTGGCTGCCGTCGGCGCGGCTGGCGCGCTCTCGGCGCTCATCGCTGCTGTGGCCGCGTTCCTGCGTCGCAGGAACGCCTAACGGCTAAGCCGTTTGACTGAAAGCCCCGGCGGCATCTGCCCGCCGGGGCGCCTTCGGGGTGTGCGCCCCGAACCACGTGAAAACCCCATGCCCTCGCACGAGGGATCGAAAGAGAGGAAACCCTATGGCAACCAATCGCCAGAAGTTCGCCTTCGCCAAGCGCGGAGCGGCGGCGATGCTCGCGGTGACGCTGGTCGGCGGCATGTGCCCGTCTGTAGCTCTCGCCCAGGAGGGGGCTGAGGCCGCTCCTGCCGCCGTCGAGGCCAAGGCGCAAGAGAAGACGCCGGATGGCTACGCAATGGAAATCGGCAAGGAGTATGAGGTCAAGGCCACCTACAATGCCAACCTGCAATCTTACATGGACGTCACCGCTCCGGCCACCGTGGTGTGGGATGGCGAGAAATACGAAATCACGGTGAAGAAGTCGCAGGCTAACGCGAGTCCCGTGAAGTTCATCTTCAAGGACGGTGCCTATGCGGGCGAATACGCGCAGGACGATGCCACTAAGACCATCACTTTCCCGGTGGAAAGCCTGACCTCGGACACCATCAAGTTCGAGTTCAACTTCGGCCTCGGATGGAACACCGCTGCCGAAATCACGCTGGACACGTCCACGCTGCCCACTGCGCCCGCACTCGATCACACGGCGCTTGAGGACGGCACTTACACCGCCACCATCGCCGCGAAAAACTGCGATTACATTCTGCAAGATTCCATGATGAACGACGCGTTGGGCAATCCGGCCACCATCGCGGTGGAGGACGGCGTGTATTCACTCATGTTCGATCTCAAGCCCGTCAAGTACACCGACACCATCACGGGCTATGCGTACCAGGTGAAGCATTACCCCAGCTACAAGGTCGATGAGGTCGATTACAACAAGGTCACGGGCGAAGGTGCCCCGCTGTTCGTGGATGTTGTGGACGGAACCGCCGAGCAGCCTTCCACCATCCGCTATACGCTTTCCGAACAGGAAATCGAGAGCGGCTATTCCGTGCTTAACATGTACATAAACGGCGCGCCGATGGCCGGCGATGTGGATGCGCTTATCGCCATCGATTGGGACACGCTCGAAAAGGCAGCCGACCCCGAGCCCGAACCGGGCGAGGCGCACGGCATGGAAGCCGGGCAGGTGTACGATGCCACCGTGTCGCTCGCGGGCACGGGCGATTACGTTGGCGGCGACGTTATCATCAACCAGATGGTGGGCAAGTATTTCGGCAACAGCGTTAAGGTGACCTACAACGAAAACGGCACCTACGACGTGGTTGTGTACTTCGGCGGCGAATACAACGACGCCATCGGCGACATGACCTACAACGGCCAGGCCATCAAGCAGGCTGAAAACCAGACCTACACCATCAACGTGCCGTCCATCGACGAGCCCATCGAGGTGGGTCTGCACGTTGGCGGCAAAATGGACATGGACATCACGTATGCCATGACCATCGACACAGAAACGCTTGCTCCCGGCGAGCCTGTGCCCGACCCCGAGCCGCCTGTTGTTGAGGTGGACACCGAGGCGCTTGCGGATGCCATCGCCAAGGCGAGCGTCATCGAGCAGGGCAAAAAGACCGATGAGGCCTTCGCCGCGCTGAAGGCCGCCATTGGCATGGCCCAGACCGCGCTTGAAACTGCCGAGAGCCAGGAAGCCGTGAATGCCGCCGTCGAAGCGCTCAACTCCGCTGTGGAGGCTTTCAAGAACAGCCCCGACGTCGAGGTTCCCGTCGAGATCGACACCGCCGAGCTCGCGTCGCTCATCGAGGCCATGAATAAGGTGGAGCAGGGCAAGAAGACCGACGAGGCATGGGCGACGTTCCAGAACGCCATTGACGAGGCTGAGGCCGTGCTTGCCGCGCCCGAGAGCCAGGGCGCGGTCGATGCGGCCGTGGACGCCCTCAATGCCGCCTTCGCAGCTTTCGAGGAAAGCCCTGAGGTGCCTATCGCGCCCGAACCGGGAGACGTCGATACGAGCGACTTGCAGACGGCCATCGACGAGGCTGCGAGCATGACCCAAGACGGCAAGTCCGATGCGGCATGGAAGGCGCTGCAGGACGCCATCGACGCTGCGAGGGCGGCGCTTGCAAGCGCGACCACGCAGGACGAGGTAAACGCGGCGCTGGACGCGCTGAACGCGGCAGTGGAGGCGTTCAGCGCGAGCGCGGACGACCCGGCTTATCCGACCGATCCGGCCGATCCCGAGAAGCCCGCTGGCCAGGAGGGCGACGGCGCGGACGATGGCTTCAAGGCCGATGACGGCGCGGGCACGTCCGGCGATGCCGCGCTCGCCAAGACCGGCGATGCCGCCCCGGTTGCCGCGCTCGGCGCAGCGGGGGTCGCGGCTGGGGCTGCGGCCGCGGTCGCGTGGGCGCGTCGCCGTTCGCAGAACGGCTAACGCCTCCGGAGGCGGGAGGGGCCGTCCCTCCCGCCTCGCGCGGCGTTGGGAGGCGTCGGGGTGGAAGGGCGTTTCGTCCCGAGCGCGACGGCAGGCCCGCAGCGCACGCTGCGGGCCTGTTCGTTGTTGCGCCTTGTGGCGTCTTTCTTCCGCGCCGCCGGACGGGCGCGCATGACCACCCTAGCCGCTGCTCGCCGCGTCGGCGGCGTGCCGGAGGCTTGCCGCGACGGATGTTTCGCGTGAGGCATCCATTCGTTCGCCTTTTCGTCTTTCTCTTTGTCCCGCTTCACTTTGCTCTCTCTTGCGAAGGCGAAGGTGAAGGTGAAGGCGCGAGGGGCTCTGCGCGAGGGGCGTTATCTGGTGCGCGCATCGTGATGGCGCGGATGCGCGCTCTTGTTGGGATGTGGCGTCGCTGGCGCATTCTTCTGTCGCGATGCGATGGTGCTCGGCGCCGCCTCCCTTGCCCCTTTTCCCCTCTTGCGGAGGCCTCGATTCCCGGAGGCGTTGCCGTCGGCGGCTTTTGCGTTGCTCCATGCAGGAGGAGGGGCGATTTTTGGCCACGAAACCGTGTTCTGGCACGCGCGGGGAGCGTTTTCCCTCCGATTTCGACGCTTGTGGAGGCTTTAGCCAAAGAAACCCCAGGTCGCCGACGGATCGTCGCGAACGCGCCCACGGTTTTCGTGCCAGAACGCGGTTTCGTGGCCAAAAACGAGAGGTTTCGCGGCATCGGCGCGCTTCGGGGTGCGCGCGACGTTGGGATGGGCGGGCCGCGGCACGTCGCGCGCCGAGCACTTGCGCGCTTCGGGACGCGCGCGGCGTCGGGGACGGGGGTTTGGCGCGACGTCGGAGCGCGGCGTCGGAGCGCGACGGCGGGGCAGGGAATTGCTGGCGTTGGGACGGGGGTTTGCCGCATCGCATGCGGGGCATCCGTTCGCGCGTTCTGCGGTCGCTCCCCTCCCGCGAGGGCGCGGAAGGGCGCAGCGTCGGGCACGGCATGGCGTCGTCGCGCGCGTCATGGCAGCGTCAGGCGCAGTATAGGAGCGTGGAGCGTGACGATGCTGTCTGCACCGTTGACGAATAGGAAAAAATAGGAAAGAATAGGAAAAAAAGGAAAGCGACAAATTACCATGAAACGCTCGTCGACAATCTCCGTTTAAACAGAATGGATGCCCCATGCGCGCTGACTCCATCTTCTCTCCTTCGTTTGGAAACAGACCTTCGCGCCTCATCGGCCGCGAAGCGGTGCTCGCCGCTTTCATGGCCGGGCTTGACAGCGCGCCCGGAAGCAGGGATCGCGCGATCGTTATGCTGGGGCAGCGTGGCAGCGGCAAAACGGTGTTGCTTTGGGAGCTTGCCGACCGCGCCGCCGAAGCGGGCTTCGTCGTGGCTTCACCCACCGTGGCTTCGGAATACATGCTGGAGCGCATCATCGAGAAAATACGCGACAATGCCCAAAGCCGTTTGAAGAAGCGCAAGCGTCGCATAGCGGGTGGAAGTATTGGGGCGTTGGGGTTTTCGGCGGGTTTGCAGTTTGCCCAAGGCGAAAACGAGCAGCGTAGTTTCTCCTTGCAGCTGACGAACCTTGCGCGCGAGTTGACTCGGCAAAATCGCGGCATCCTCATTCTTGTTGACGAATTGCAGGCGAATTCGCCTGAAGTGCGCCAGCTGGTCATAGCCTATCAGGAGCTTGTGGGTGAAGGCTTGAACGTTGCACTTGTCATGGCGGGGCTGCCGGGGGCGGTTTCGGCCACGCTCAACGATCGCGTGCTGACATTTTTGAACCGCGCCCGGAAGGTGGAGCTTGGATCGCTCGCGCTTGGCGACATCGATTCGTTCTTCTTGCGCGCGTTTGAAGAATCGGGGCTGCGCATATCGGACGACCTGCGCATTCGCGCTGCGCGGGCAACGCAGGGGTCGCCGTATTTGCTGCAGCTCATCGGCCATAACATTGCCACGCGCACGCCCGACGACGGCTTCGTCGACGCCGATGTTGTCGCGGGCGCCATCCGGGCCGCCCAAGCTGATTTCGAGAACGACGTATGCAAGACCACGCTCGCGGCGCTCTCCGGCAAAGACGTTGAATTTCTCAGGGCTATGGCATGCGATGAAGAAGTGAGCAGGATGCGCGATATAGCGGCGCGTATGGACGTAACGCCCGATTACGCCCAGAAATACCGCAAGCGCCTTATGGACGCCGGCGTCGTGGAGGCTTCTTCGCGCGGGTCGGTTGCCTTCGCCGTGCCGTACTTGGCAGACTATCTGCGCAAGGAGGGAGACGCGTATTAGGGCCCGGCGCAGGACGCGGGGTAGGAGCGCGGAGAAGTTGTGAGGGGATGGGGCGGTTGAGGTCTTCCCTGCGCTAGAGATTTCAAGTTGCTGACGCGGCGCCCCTTCCCGCTGCGCACCCAATGTCACGCCAATGCCACAATGGGTGTGGTATCATACGGATCAAGCGGTGCCCCGCCGAACCGGGCAGCATCGTTTGCTAGGTTAACCCCGCGTGCTTTGGAGGGCTAGCGGGGTTACTTTTTGCTCGGATACCGTTCGCATCACCCCCTTGAATCCGGGGCCGCGCCCCGCTACTTGCGGCGGGACAGGCCGATCATCCCGAGAACGACAGAGAACACGGCGCAAAGCGCGATGACCGTCTGCGCGTCCATAGGCGGCACCCCCTTCCAGGGCTGCCCGGGGGCGGCGAAGCACCGGGGCCATGATACCACGCAGACCTCCCGCTCCCCTTGAGGAACAGAGGCGAAGCTTTCCACTCTGCATGCCCGGTGCCAAGAGGCCGTCGCCATGAAATATGAGGTTCGGGGATATTGCGCTAAGCCTCACGCCGCTGGCAGGTTCCTTCCGTTTGGATCTTCCATGCAGGAGGAGGGGCGATTTATGGCCACGAAACCGCGTTCTGGTACGCGCGGGGAGCGTTTTCCCTCCGATTTCGACGCTTGTGGAGGCTTTAGCCAAAGAAACCCCAGGTCGCCGACGGATCGTCGCGAACGCGCCGACGGTTTTCGCGCCAGAACGCGGTTCCGTGGCCAAAAACGAGAGGTTTCGCAGCATCGGCGCGCTTCGGGGCGCGCGCGGCGTTGGGACGGGCGGGCCGCGGCACGTCGCGCGCCGAGCGCTTGCGCGCTTGGGGACGCGCGCGGCGTCGGGGACGGGGGTTTGGCGCGACGTCGGAGCGCGACGGCGGGGAGGGGGAGGGCGCAGCGTCAGGTGCGGCATCGGGAGCCGGATCGAGCGCGACATCGGAGTGTGGCGGTATCCCCGCCCGATGTCACGCCGATGTCGCGCTTCCATCCTGATGCCACGCTCCATCCCGATATCGCGCTATATGAAGATTGTGTGAATTACCTTAGGGTAACAAAGGGCACTCGTCAAAGAATAGTTAACTTCTGGTTACAATATCCCGATGTAAGTAGGCGCTAACTCTGAGGCCGCGA
>LHCFR01400__coassemble_1491_pt1 | contig 14713 bp, 9 predicted proteins | sample LHCFR01400__metabat2_high_PE_020 | metagenome-assembled genome bin LHCFR01400 | reverse complement strand
GCTCGTCCCGCTCGTCTTGCTCGTCTGCATACTCTGCGGCTTGCAAACCCCACAGCCGCATGCCTCTCGTTCGCATCCCTGCATTTCGCGAGCCTCACGCTCCGGCGCATTCCACGCTCGCACGCCTCTCGTTTGCTCAAGCTGCGCTTTTGCGAGCTTTACGCGCCAGCACGCCCCCGCGTCCACCCGTCTTGCGCTTCGCGAGCCCTGCGCGCCCGCGCTTCTCGCTTCGGCGAACCTCGCGCTTCGCGATCCTTGCGCGCCCGCATTCCCCGCCCCGCCTACGCGTCCCGCCCCTCTCCGGCGTCCCCCGCACTCCTGCTCTTCTCCTCAGCAATATACTTGCAGTACTAATTATATTATCTGAAATTATTAGTGCAATATGCTAATTAATTCTACTTTGAGAATAATCGCAGGTGAAACCAGGAACAGGGGGGGGGGGACGCCGCGCCATGAATAGAGGCCATGCCTCGGGCGTTCCCAAGCTTCGTCCCCTTTTCTTGACGCATGGCAACAGCCCGCCCGCATCTCGTCCGTGGCAGCCGGGTGGAAACCCGAGGGCCCCCTTCGCTCTGTCCCCGCTCTCCCGTCGAGCGATACTCGCGCAGTGCTACGTCAAAGCGGGCTCGCTCCCGGCTGAAACGTCGCACGTCGAAAGGAATCCGAATCGCGAGATGCCAACAGCGACCCGCCCAAACGAAAACGGAGATTGAGCCGAAAAAGCGTGACGTTCATTGACGGACTTGGGGTGTTGGGGTTTCATGTACGCACGACAAGCAGCACGCACGATAAGCGGCGTTTCCGCTCATGGGCGACGAGAACGCCATACGCGCAGCGGAAGGTTCCTCAATCATGGAGAACAAGCACAACAGCCTCATCGGCTTCCTCGTGTACGATGCCCAACGGTGCATCTTCAGATCGCTCGAAACGGCGCTCAAGCCCTACGACATCACGCCTGGACAGTGGAACCTCATCAACCAGCTCGAGCGCGCGGGCGAGCTCTCGCAAAAGGAGCTCGCCCAAATCACGCGCAAGGAGCAAGCCACTATCACGCGGTACCTCGACACGCTCGAGCGCAAGGGCCTGATCGTCCGCAACAAGCACAAGTCTGATCGCCGCGCGCACGCCATCTCGATCACCGACAAGGCGCGCGAGCTTATCCGCGTCGTGCAGCCCGCCACCCTCGACCGAGCGAACCAGCTGATCGAAGGCATCGACCAGCGCGAGCTCGACACGTTCGTCGACGTGCTCGCGCGCCTCAAGGCCAACGCCGAACGCATCGTCGACGGCGACTAGCTGCAGCGCTCATGGCGGCGCAACGCCCACAGCGCCACGCCAAACGACACCGAGGCAGCTACGCCAAGAGCTCCCAAAGCCGCCACGGGCAGCGCGTCGCCGGCACGCGCAAGTCGAACGCCAGACGACGAGGGGCGCTCCGCGGTGATCGACACCGACGAACCGCCGGAGGCCGTCGGATCGGCAGGAGCCGCCGGGTCGGTCGGGTCGGCAGGATCGACGGGGTCGACGGGATCGGTCGGGTCGGTCGGCAGAGGCGTGTTCTCCATGGTCAGCTCCACCTGCGTCGGCTGATCGCCGCCTCCCACTTCGAACGGCATCGGCGTCTCGTCCAACGCATAGCCATCCGGAGCCGCCGTCTCCACGAAGCGGTACGACCCCGCCGCAAGACCGTCCGCAACGACAACGCCGTTCGCATCGGTAACCAGCTCCTCGAACCCGGACACGACCTCCCAGCCGCCATCAGGCGCCAACCGCTCCAACCTGAACAAAGCGCCCTCGAGCACGGTAGCATGATCGTTCCCGTCCACCTTCGTCAGCACAGCCGAGCCCAGCACGGGAATCTTCTCGTTCGTCGCCGTCACCGTCGCCGTTAGATCGGGAGTGTCGGCCGCAAGCGTGAACGGAATCGGCGTCGTTTGCAGCTGATAGCCTTCCGGAGCGGCAAGCTCAACGAACCGGTATGAGCCAAACGCAAGATCGGACACCACGATCCGACCGTTCTCCCCAGTGGTCAGACTTTCGCTTCCGGGCACAACCTCCCACGTGCCATCGTCTCGCTGCCGCTCAAGCTTGAAGACCGCGTTCTCCAACACCACGTCCGCGTTCTCGGCATCCACCTACGTCAGCACGGCCGAGCCCAGCACGGGGTTCTTCTCGTTCGTCACCGTCACCTCCACTGTGTGGTTAGGCGTCGATGACGACAGGGCGAACTCCACCGGCTCGGTTCGCAGCACGTAGCCAGCCGGAGGCTCCACCTCCACGAAGCGGTATTGACCCAGCAAAAGCCCCGTGACGACAATCTGCCCCTCATCGTTCGTGACCAAGCTCTCGGAACCCGCCACCGTCTGCCACGAGTTGTCGGGCTGCATCTTCTCCAGTCGGAACACGGCGCCCGACAAAGCGGACGTCGGTTCGGCGGCGTCCACCTTCGTCAGCACGGCCTTGCCGTCTTTCACCTCCACGCCGCCCGATATCTCCGTGAAATGCGCCGTGCCCGTCGACGATTCTCCAGAGCTGTCGCCATAGGTGAGCGTGGCGGCGTTCTCGTATTGGCCGGTTGCCGAGGCATCGGCGCGCAACTCGACGACGAACGACGTGAAATCGCCCTTGTTCGGCCCCGATGCGCTGAAGTACTTCATGATGATGTCCTTCTGCGTCGGCGTCGCGCCCTTGTTGTCGAGCAATTGCGAAAGGCCGGCCTCGCCTTGGCCATTCAGGATGTTGCCGATGTTGAGCGCGCTCGAGCCGTCGCCCGTGGGAACGCTGCCGAACCCTATGTAGACCACCCGGCCCTCCCACACGCCGACCGTGGGTTGGGCGGCGAAGCGCACGCTGTCGGCAAACTCGCTTTGCGTCGTGCCGTCAGCCTCCGAGGCGTCCACAAATGCGAACAGGTCGTTCAGCGAGTAAACCGCGTACTGCTCGGTTTGCGCCTCGCCCGCATCCGTCGTGGCCACGATGGGCAGGTACACCTCCACGTTGGAAGACGAGATGGCCTGGCCGCCCTGCAGTTCGTCGGTGAGCAGAAGGTTGCGCTGCTGCGGCGAGGAGGCCGACCCGCCGGCAGCGTAATCCGCATACGCGCCCACGATGTTGTCGAGGTTCACGCCCATGTTCCACACGATCTGGTTCTGGCCGGCCACCTGCGAGCCGTATTTCAGCAGCGGCGTGTCCGGCAGCGGCCCGGTGGATGGCGGGTCGATGCCGATGGACGGCAGCGATGAGCCGTTGACCGTGAACACGATGTCATCTCCGACGCCGCTCACATAGCCTTCGAGCGAGAAGAAGCCGTTGTGCAGCGACGGGAAGCCAGCACCTTCCGCGGAAAGCGTCGTAACGATGGTGATGTCTTGGCCGGGAACCATGCCGCCGCTCGCGTTGCGGTTTCCGTTGACCACGTAGCTCCCGATGACGGTGGACGTGCCGGGCGCGACCAGGTCAACCGGGCCGAAGTCGCTGGCCAAGAGGTGGTCTTTGCCGTCGATGGTGAACGTGAACGTGTCGCCCGCCTGAACGCCGTCCATATCGGGAATGCTCCAGTCGATGTAGATGCGCACGTACGACCCGTTCGTCAGCGTGGCGCCGTCGGCAACGTCAACCCAGGTGTCCCCCGATTTCTTCTGCAGCTTGATGCCGTCGACGACCACCTTGTCCGTGATGTCGGCAGCGCGCGCCTCGGGCGCGTTCGCATCGTCGGGGTCGGCCGCAGCGGAATCTGTCGACAGACATATCGCCAGTACGCATCCCACCACCATGCCGATGGCGGCGAAGAGCAAGAAAAGCCGTTGCGCGCGCAAGCGGGCGGCGCATGCGAAAGCGGCCAGTCGAAAGGCCATGAAAACCTCCTTGGAAACTTGGAAACTTGGAAACACTGCAATGGAAAGGGCTGTTCGCAGGTTTTCACTTTACGGAACCGCAACCCTCTCCGTCATCGACGAACGCAAGCGGTTTCGCGTTCGTAACGCCTCCGACGCAAGCACGACAAGCGCGCCGCGCCTTCGAGCCGAACAACCCCGCCCCGATGCAGGGGCACGCGGGCGCGCGGCCAACCCGCCCGTTTCGCGCGCTTCGGACAATAAAATCCCAATCGACGGGTTAACAACAACCGCATCCCCTGCTACAATGGCCCGCGCACACGCAAAAGCGAACCCCGTTGAACCGCTCTGGATCGAACGTGGCGCAGCTCGCACATGCAAGCGGCGCAAACGATGCGAACGAGACAGGGCGCGGTAGGGGCCTCTGGAGAATCCTGCGCGCCGTTAGCGATCGCAGGTGCCGAAGGGGCAAGGCGCGCCGCCTCGCGCGACGTCGCCGAAACTCTCAGGCAAAAGGACAGAGCGAAGCCACGGCTTCTCGCGCATCCGCACGACAGACCGGCATCGTGCGAACGCGCATCGCATTCGCTCTTCTCCACCTCCTTGCGGCCCCGCACGACGGATCGCCCCATGCACGATTCGACGTGAAGGAGGACATGCAAGGTGGAAGGGTTTTTCAGCATCGTCAACGATGCGATCGTCGCCATCGACGGATTCATCTGGGGCCCGCCCCTCATGGTGCTCATCCTGTTCGGCGGCATCCTGCTGACGACACGGCTGCGCGGCGTACAGTTCCGGCACCTGCCGCGGGCGCTGCGCTACATGGTCAAGAACGAGACGGGCGGCGAGGGCGAAGTGACCAGCTTCGGCGCGCTGTGCACCGCGTTGTCAGCCACCATCGGCACCGGCAACATCGTCGGCGTGGCAACGGCCATCGTCGCCGGAGGGCCGGGGGCGCTGTTCTGGATGTGGCTGGCCGCGCTGTTCGGCATGGCGACGAAGTTCTCCGAAGGGCTTTTAGCCGTGAAGTACCACAACATCGACAAGAAGACCGGTCACGTGCTGGGCGGCCCGTTCTATTACATCGAGCGCGGTATGGGCATGAAGTGGCGCTGGCTGGCGAAGATCTTCGCGTTCTTCGGCATGTGCGTGGGCCTGTTCGGCATCGGAACGTTTACGCAGGTGAACTCCATCTCTTCGGCCATCACCGGGTTCTTCGACCCCGAGAAAACCACCACGGTGAATATCCTGGGAATGGACTACTCCGTGTTCACCGTCATCGGCTCGCTGCTTTTGGCCGTGCTCGTGGGGCTGGTGGTGATCGGCGGGCTCAAGCGCATCGCGAAAGTGTCCGAGCGCGTGATCCCCGCCATGGTGGTGCTGTACGTGGGATTCTCGCTGGTGCTGATCGTGGCGAACCTCGATAAGATTCCCGGCGCGTTCGCCGTCATCTTCCAAAGCGCGTTCGGGCTGCAGGCGTTCGGCGGCGGCATGCTCGGTGCCATCCTCGTCGCCATGCAGATGGGCATCGCGCGCGGCATCTTCTCCAACGAGGCGGGCCTGGGCTCCGCGCCCATCGCCGCGGCCGCCGCGCAGACGAAGGAGCCGGTGCGCCAGGGCCTCGTGTCCATGACCGGCACGTTCCTCGACACCATCGTCGTGTGCTCGATGACCGGCCTGGCGCTGGTCATGACCGGCGCATACCAACTGCCCGGTCTTGAGGGAGCAGCCGTAACCACCGCCGCATTCCAAGCAGGGCTGCCGTTCGTCCCCGGCAACGTGATATCGTTCGTGCTGATGGCGTGCCTCGTGCTGTTCGGATTCACCACTATCCTGGGATGGGACTACTACGGCGAGCGCTGCCTCGAGTACCTCAGCAACGGCAACATGAAAGCGGTGAAGGCGTATCGGTGGCTGTACATCTTCTGCGTGTTCATCGGCCCCTACATGACCGTGGCCGCCGTGTGGACCATCGCCGACATCTTCAACGGCCTGATGGCGCTGCCGAACATGGTGGCCCTCATCGCGCTGTCGGGCGTGGTGGCGAAGGAGACGCGCGACTACTTCGAGCGCCTGCGCGCCGCCGGCACCGAGGACGCGATGGCGCCACGCACGACCGACGACACGTGGAGCATCCCGCCCCTCGACCCGCTCAACACGTCTGATGACGAGCTGGCCGGAGCGAAAGGATAGTCTCCGAGCCCCGAACGCCCAGCTTTGAGCGCTCGGCGGCCGGTTCCAAGCGCCGAGCCCGGAGCGCCCCCCTCCGGGCGCTCCGGCAAGCGTTGCGGGGAGGCGGGGCGAGGGGGGGGGCGAAGCGGCCTCGGATGGCGGAGCGAGGGGAGGAGGCTGCGCGCGGTCGGTGTCCACCGCACAACGCAAACCCCCGCCTTGTCCGAACGGCAAGCCGTCGCGCGCCCTCGATGTCGCGCCTCAGGCGCGCGACGGACTCCGAGGAGCATCCCTGAATGCGCATCCGATTCCGGGATGCGCCGTTTGCGGGCGGGTGCGCTTCCAGCCCCGGGGCGCGACGCTTGCGGGCGGGAGGCCGTGCGGCCTCGGGGCGCGACGCTTGCGGTAATGAATTTCAAATTGTTTCTCAATATTTTACCGAATTTGCCGCTTTGAGGGGAGCTCGGCCGAAAGAAAGGCCAAAATGGTAATATATGGAGCAAAATATTCTAAGATATTACCGTAATCCACCAATTCAGGTCTATCAACAAGCAAAACTACGCTTATTCGGTACAATATCAAGAAAAATACCCGGATTTTTTACCGTCATCTGTCCCGCTCCCCACTTCCACCGCCCCTCACCGCAGTTCCGCTCCCGATTTCGCCTCGAGCAAGCAAGGGGCACCCCTCTCCCTTCGAAAGAATGCGCAAGGGCACCGGAGCCGCATGCGACGTCACGCATGCGGCGCGCGCCCTATGCTGGCGGCCTTTCTTCGTCGCCGGCATCCACCTCCCCGCGCCTTCTCGCCCGCCTTGGCTTCTCCACATCATTGAGCAGTTCGAGCAACTCGCTTTTGCTGTGAATACCACACTTTCGGTAAATATGGTTGATATGCGCTTTCACGGTGCCCTGCGACACGTACAACACGTCTCCGATCTCGGCCACCGTATCGCCCTGGGCGATAAGCTGCAGCACTTCTTCCTCACGCGGACTAAGATTGTACGCGCGTGACAAGTCGGACACACGGATGGCTATCCGTCCCTCAGCTGAAGCGCCCATCGGATCATCCTTCAACACGATGCCCCACTTCGCCGACAATCCGCGCTCGGTGAAGAAGATCGCAGCAAACGTCACCGCCACGACAACCGTCACGCCGCCATACAACGTCGACGTGACCTCCTCGCCCAAACTCGCTGACGCACCGGCGAACATAAGCCACCCCATCAGCTCCACCACATAGCGAATACCGCGCTCAATGCCGTTGATCCACACCGCGCTCACCCCGAACCGGTAGGTGATGTTGCTCATGACGATCATGATGTACATGGACAACATGGTGTAGCCAGCATCGTAGCACAGCGCCATGATCTGCGCATTGCCGCCAAATGTTGGCATGACGAACAAAAACCCCACGATGAATAGCGGAAAGGCGAGTTGGTAGATGGTGTCGAAGTTGAACCAGCGCGATGCGGACAGCACGCCGAAGAGCACGAGCGCCGTCACGAACATCGCCCCAGCAACATTACCCGGCACCAGCACCTGCATAGGCAGCGCACCGAAAGCGGCCGCAAACGTGCACACCGCCATAAGCAGGATGGGCTTCCAGGGAATGACCTTCGGGTCGCCTTCGCTCATAGCTACAGGCAGATCGCGCTTCGGCAGCCGCCGCATGCTCGAGCGCACGCATGCCAGGCACACAAAGGGCAGCGTCACCGAAAAGAACGCCAAATACGGCACCGACATACCCATGAACAGCCACTTCACCACTTCGCCCACGAAAATGGCCATAGCATGGTACAGGGCAACGCGCAAAGGGTTGAGCGAACCGTAGAACTCGGCCCACATGAGGATGAGCGACCCCAAACCGCCTCCCGCAGCCACAAGCCCTGCCACTTTGAGCCCCGGGAACGGAAGCGCGAAGCATGCGACCACGATGAGCAGCGACCCACCTATCATCGCCGCGCCCGTGACCAGCACGGCCGTCCGATTCGCCCACAGGGGCGCGACCTTCCGAGCGGCAAGCGCAAGAGCCAACGATGCAACGCCAATGGCTCCCTCGAACAAGAAGTAGTCGAACACCGAGATGGTGGGAAATGCGTTGTAGCGAAAGAACGTCGCCAACCATGCCCGATAGAGCCCTACGCCAAAGAAAGCAAAGGGGATGGCCGCCACCCGCAACAGCACGACCCTCCATCGTTCGACGAAGCCCCGTTGTTCGACACCTTCCATACAACCTCCGTCGACCCGTCGCGCATCAACGCATGACGGGCAAGTTCTCCCCTTGCCTCTCCCCATCCATACTACCCGACATACCCCAGTTCGCAAGAGGGTTATACCACAGGGTTATTCATTTAACCCGAACGGACAATTGCCGTGGAGCCGCCAGACGATAGGCTGGGATCGGCGCTTGGACAGGGAGCAAGCGCAGCGATGTAAGGAAGGGGTCATCATGACAGGATTCTCTCGCAGACAGTTCATCGCCGGAGGAGCCGTAGCGGCGCTGGGAGGTACGCTCGCTCTCGCAGGCTGCGCACCCAGCGGACAAGGCAGCTCCAAAAGCGCGTCAGGTTCTTCGAGCACCGACGGAGGCCGCGCCGGTGTAGGCACGGGCATGGGAAAGCACGGCGCGTTCAACGTGTCCGTCCAAGTGACGGGCGGGCACCTCGACCACATTGCCGTCCTCGACTCCCGCGAGACGCCGGGCATGGGCGACGTGGCCATGGAAGAACTCACGCAATTGATCGTGGACAACCAGACGCTCAACGTGGACACCGTGTCGGGCGCGACGCTTTCCAGCATGGCGTTCATCGGCGCCGTGGGCGACGCCCTCGAACAGGCTGGCGAGGATGCGGGCGACTGGAAGAAGCGCGACAAGGCCACGCCCGCGCAGACCGAGCTTCCCGCGTCGGCCGACGTGGTGGTCATCGGCGGCGGCGGTGCCGGTTTCGCGGCGGCTATCACGGCCGCCAACGAGGGCAAGAGCGTCGTGCTGCTTGAGAAGATGGGCGTGTTCGGTGGCGACACCGCGCTGTCCGGCGGCGAGATGGCTGCACCCGGCAACTGGATTCAGGTGCAGGAAGGCATCGCCGACAGTCCCGAAGCGTTGGCCGAAGACATGCTAGTCGGCGGCGACAACGTAGGCGATCCCGCGCTCGTGAAGATCATCGCCGAGGGTGCGCTCGACAGCTCGCAATGGCTCACGTTCGAAGGCGGTGTTTCCTGGAAGCACGACCTCATGCAGTTTGGCGGCCATAACACGAAGCGCTCCATCATCCCTATCACCCACAGCGGCAGCGAGATGACCACGAAGCTGACGAAGCGCGCGAGCGAGATCGACGCGTTGACGCTAGCGAAGAACTCCCAGGCCACCGAGTTGGTGAAGAGCGGCGACGCCGTCGCGGGCGTGAAGGTAAAGAACACCGTAACCGGCAACGAAACCACCATCACCTGCAAGACCGTGGTGCTGGCAAGCGGCGGCTTCGGCTCGAACATCGACATGCGCGTGAAGTACAATCCGGCCATGGACGAGTCCATCCTGTCCACCGACTCGGTGGGCGCCACGGGCGACGGCATCACCATGGGCGAGGCCGCGGGCGCAAACCTCATCGACATGGAGTACATCCAAACCTACCCAGTGTGCGATCCCGAAACCGGAGCATTGCTGTACGTGGGCGATGTGCGCCTTGAGAGCCGCGCCATCATGGTGAACAAGGAAGGGAAGCGATTCGTCGAAGAGCTCGACCGACGCGACGTGCTTTCCAACGCTATCGTCAAGCAAACCGACGGCAAGGCGTATCTGCTCTTCAACCAGGCGAACGCCGATCCCACAGGCTTGCTGGAAACCCATGCCGACGAATACGAGAACCTCGAATCGCGCAAGATCATCGTGAAGGGCGACACGCTTGAAGCTGTGTGCGAACCCTTCGGCGTGGACGCTGCCGAGTTGGCGAAGACCGTGGAGCAGTGGAACCAGTACTGCAAGGATGGCAAGGATCCCGAGTTCAACTTCCGTGGCGACTTCAACGCCATCGAGGGAGGTCCCTACTACCTCATGGCCTACAAGCCCGCCGTGCACTACACCATGGGCGGCCTGCACATCAACACCGACGCGCAGGTGCTCGATAACGCGGACGCTCCCATCCCTGGCTTGTACGCTGCCGGCGAAGTGGCCGGTCATAAGATGGGCACGAACCGCCTGGGTTCCTGCTCCATGTCCGACATCTACACGTTCGGGCGCATCGCCGGTAGAAACGCCGCGGCGTTCTCCGCATAGGCCGAACCCCGTCGCCGTGGGCCGCGCTCACCCTCCTGCGCGGCCCACACACTCAAGCACTCCTCCCCTCCTCTCGAGCGGCCCGTACGTTTGAGCGCACGGGCCGTTCAAACAACCAAGCCTCATGCGCGCATGCGCAACCCCCATCCGACCCCCCTCGCACGGCCCTTCGCGTCCGAACAACCAAACCCCATGCGCGCATGCGCAACCCACCGCTCGCAAGCGCAAGGTGCCTGCCCCCGGCACATCCTGCCGCACGCGATGCCATGCACCGCGACCACCCCTCACGAAGCCCTTTCCGTTGTTCTCCATTATTGAGAATGTTTCATGGGAAACATTCCTGTGGCATGACGCAACATGACGCGGCAAAGAAACGAGCATTTCGATCCCCTGCCCTCCCCCTGTCCGTAACCTCGCGACAAAAGCAAAAGCGCCCCATGCTCTCTCGCTCGCCTTCTCGCTGTTGCGCCCGCATATCTTCGCGCGACCGCCGCACGCTGACGCGTTGCCCGCGCGGCCGCCGCATCCCCCGTACGGCTGCCACGTTCCCCGCGCGCCCTCCGTTCCGCAGCCCTTTTCCCATGCGCCCGACGCGCGGCTGCCGCATTACCCGCACGGTTGCCGCACCCCATCGCTTCTCATCCACCATCGCCCTCTCCGTCGCATTCGTGAAAAGGCTTGTCGGCCTGTCGAAGCCGCAATGAGTGCAACGGAAGGGCCCCTCGCTCGCAACCGCCACCTTGCGCACATTCGCACTAGCCCCGTCATCCTTACCGCCCTCGTCGGGCCCCGCGCCTCCCGCCGTGCGAGTTCCACCCGCAATCTCGCGGCATCTTCCGCTGCACGCGATGCGGCATCAACCCCTTCCCTTTATCACGTCTTGGTCGCACTTTTCACTGCACTCGTCGCGACAGCGCCCCTCCGATCACGTCGCTGTTTGCCGCCCGCCCTGCGGTAATGCCCCTAATCGCAGCGCATCCTTCGACCCTCAGATGTTTCACGTGAAACACGTGTCGCAATGTAGTGCGATAAAGGAACAAATGTTTCAAGTGAAACATGTTCTGAACAGGTGCCAGGGGGCGTTCGGCAGCAGCGCGCTCCCAACTGCGTCGTAGGTTGCACGTGCGAACGCCCGTCAAGCCCCGCGCATTCGCATCAGCTCGTACGCGCACTTACCTCGGCTTCTAGCAGCCTCGCCCTTTTGCCGCCACTCGTATCCGCATCAGCTCGTACGCGCACCCGCCTCGACACCCGACTCCGCGCCTTCGAGCTGACCGACACCCGCCGCCGCGCTCTCCAGCGCGTCGGCCCGATCGCCATTCGGGCCGCCGTTCTCCATGGCACCGATCCCCGCCTGGGCGTTCGCGGCCGCATCGCGCTTGGCGCGCAGCTTGCGCACCTCGATGGCCACGAACGCCGCCGTCACCACCACGGACAGCCCGTCGGCGATGGGCACGCTGATCACCACGCCCATCAATCCCGACGAGCCGCCGAGCGCATGCAGCGCCCACGGCACCACCAAATACAGCGGGATGAGGAACAGCACCTGGCGCGTCAGCTCCAAGACGGCCGCCTTGAACGGTTGCCCGCTCGACTGGAAGTAGCTCGAACCCACGATCTGGAACCCCACCAGCGGATACATGATGGTGTAGATCTGCAGCGACTGCACCGCGAACGCCTCGAGGTCGCCCGTCACGCCGAACAGCGCCACCACCGGGTCCGGAATCACATGGGCCAGCACGAAGAACACCGTGCCCATGATCACGCCCGTCACCGACGCCCACTTCAGCGTATCCAGCACGCGCTGCCACAGCCGCGCTCCGTAGTTGTAGCCGATGATGGGCTGCGCGCCCATGATCAGGCCGACAAGCGGCATGATGGCGAACAGCGTGGCCTTCTGCGCCACGCCGATGGCGGCCAGGGCGCTCTCCACGCCGATGGCGTCCAGCGCTCCGTACACGCCCACCACCTGGTTGAACACCACCGTCACCAACGTCGCCGCCACCTGCATCACGAACGAGGCGATGCCGAGCGTCATGATCTTGCCCATCAAGCGGATGTCCGGCTTGCAGCACGAGAGCCGCAAATTGAACGGCGCCGTCTTGCTGAACAGGAAGTATCCCAGAACCGGAACCATGCCGCACGCCTGGCCGAGGATGGTGGCGTACGCGCTGCCGGGGATGCCCCATCCGCACACGATGACGAACAGGTAGTTCAACACGACACACATGATCGTGCCGAACACCATGGTGCCTAGCGCCAGGTTCGGCTTGCCGGCGGTGCGCAGGAAGTTGTTCAGACCCATGCCCAACGACAGGAACACGAATCCCACGCAGATGACCTGCACGAACGACTTCGTCTGATCCCACAGATCGGCGGGCGCGGCAATGAGGGCCAGAAGCGGGTCGATGAGCACGGTTCCCACCACGGCGCTCGCCGCCGCGAAAAGCACCAGCAGCGCGGCCGCGTTGCCCAGCGTCTTCTCCACCTGGTCTTTACGGCCCTCGCCCAGCTGGATGGCCGCCAGCGCGTTACCACCTTGGCCCGCCAGCATGGAGAAGCCCATGAGGATGGTCATCACCGGCAGCACGAGCGTCGTCACCGCCACGCCCGCCGAGCCGACGGCATGCCCCAGAAACGCCGTGTCCACCACGTTGTACAGCGAGTTAAACACCATGCTCACGATAGCCGGGATGGAGAACTCCAACAGCAGCTTGCCGATGCGCTCCGTCCCCAGCCGCTCCGTGTTTTTCCGCGCCCCTGCGCGCTTGACCGCTCTTTCAGACATGCGAATCCGACCCTTCCCGCAACGCCTCCCCGCGTCGCGCTTCGTCTTCGTTGGCGAAAGCACCCAGTATAGGCGAGAACCCCGCCGCATAAGGATGTTTCACGTGAAACATCTATACCGACTTATCTCACATCGAGGCAGCGAGAGCAAGACGGCGGTACAATGGCGAAGAACGGTACAGCGAACGGAAGGATGGGCATGGATCGGCATCTCGTCTTCGCGATCAGCAGGGAATACGGGAGCGGAGGACGCGAGATCGGCGAGCGATTGGCAAGCGAGCTGGGTATCGCGTACTACGACAAGCTGCTGCTCCAACGCATCGCCGATGAAAGCGGACTTTCAAGCGACGTGGTGGAGGACTTCGACGAAAAGCCCCTCAGGCCGTTGCTGTTCAGCCCCAGCAGCTTCTTCTGCGGAACCGATCTGGAGCACCCCGTGGCCTCGCGCGTGTACCGAGCCGAGGTGGACATTCTCAAAGCCATCGCCGATGAGGGGCCATGTGTCATCGTCGGACGCTGCGCCGATTACGTGCTGAACGGGCATCCGGGCCTCGTGAGCCTGTTCGTGAGCGCCCCCATGGAGTCGCGTGTGGCGCGCGTCATGCGACGCAACAATCTGACAGAAGATGAAGCGCGGTCGCGCATCGCGCGCGTGGACAAAAGCCGTGCGAGTTACTACCGCTACTTCACCGACGAGAACTGGGGTCAGGCGCGCAACTACGACCTGTGCCTCAACTCCGACGGGCTCGATGCCGCAGGGGCCGCGCAAGTGATCCGCAGCTTCGTGGAAGCGAGGGCGTAACGCGCATCCTGTGCGCGACGGTTGGGCGCCGCTGGACGGAACGCGTTTACCTCGCGCATGGAACCAGGCGAGAGCCCTCACGCACGACGCGGCGCACGAACCGCACGGCAAACCTCCTTGCCGCCTCGCCGCTCCCCGCCGTGCCCCATTACTGCCCGCCGCTGCTCGGCCGCACCCCTCTACCGCCTTGCCGTCCCTCCCTTCCACCCCGTCGCTCCTCGCCGCTGCCCGCCGCCACCTTGATGCCACCGCCGCACCGGAAGATGCCCGCGCTTAGACGCCCTTTTCGAGCGCGTCGGCCACCTTGCGAGCGGCGGCGGTGATGGACAGATCGTCCACGTCGACAGTGACCTCGGCATATCGCTCGTACAGGGGAAGGCGCTCGTCGTACAGTTCGCGCAAACTCATGCCGATACCGCCCTTGAGCACCACACCGCGCTCCTGGAAATCGCTGAGGCGGCCAACCAGCTGCTCGTACGATATCTTGAGGTACACCACCGTGCCAATCTCGGTCAAATGCCTCATGGCTTCATCAGAGTACACAGCCGAGCCACCCGTGGCGATGATGGCCTTCGACGCTCTGATGTCGCTGAGAATCTGGTTCTCCACCTGAATGAACCCCTCAGGGCCGCATGCGTCGATGAGCTTTTGCAGCGTCTTGTCGCACTGGCTTTGAATGACCAGGTCGGCGTCAACGAAATCGTAGTTCATGATCTTCGCCAACACGATGCCCAGCGTCGACTTTCCCGCGCCGGGCATGCCGATAAGCACGATGTTGTCTTTTGCCGCCATGATTCCTCCTTGCTTTTTGCCCGCGCGAGGCAACGGGCCGACTTGTATCCTTC
>LHCFR01400__coassemble_1348_pt1 | contig 16194 bp, 10 predicted proteins | sample LHCFR01400__metabat2_high_PE_020 | metagenome-assembled genome bin LHCFR01400 | reverse complement strand
GGAATGCCGATGGCCGCGAAGAAGCGCATGAGCATGATGATGCCCTCGGCGTCCACGCTCGGCTCCTCAGCGCCCAAGCACTCGATGCCCACCTGGTTGAACTGGCGCTGGCGACCCTTCTGCGGGCGCTCGGCGCGAAACATCGGGCCCGCATACATGAGCTTGGCGGGCGCGGCCCCCTGCGGAACGAGATCGTGCTGCACCACAGCGCGCACGACGCCGGCGGTGCCCTCGGGGCGCAGGCTCAGGCGGCTCTTCGCCTTCACGGTGCCGCCGCCAAGAAGCGTGGCCAGGTTCTGGCCGGAAATGGCCGTGAACATCTCCTTTGACACGACGTCGGTGGCCTCGCCGATGCCGCGCACGAACAGCTCCGTCTGCTCGAACAGCGGCGTCTCGATGGGCGCGTAACCGTAGCGGCCGCACACGTTCGCGGCGGTCGCCTTGAAATGAGCCCAGAACGCCGCCTCGTCGGGGAGCAGGTCTTTCGTTCCTTCGGGAGCTTGCAAAGCCATAGCAGTGTCCTTCGTCGTATCGTGTCATGTCGAAATGAGGGATCGTGCTATTGTAGCGCAGCCTGAACGCCGAAGCGCGCATCAGGCGGAACCGACCTCCAAAGAGCGCAGCACGTTCACGAGGGCGTCGTCGGGCCGGTAGCGCAAACGCAGGCTGAGCAGGCTGCGCGCGACGACGAACACCCCGGCGTTCGTCGCGGCGACCGCGCCGGCCCCAAGGGCTTCGAGCACCTCCTCGGTGGGAGCGACGGGGATCTCGGCGCGAGCGAGCGCGGCGTCAACCTCGCCGTGGTCGGGCAAAACCTCGCCCGTCTCCTCGACAAGTTCCTGCAACTCGGCGCTGGCCTGCAGCACGAAAGCCGGCGACACGGACAGCGACTTCACGTAGCACGCCGCGCCCGCGCTCGATTTGCCTGCTTTCCACAGCACGTACGCCAGCTGGTAGTACAGAAGGGCGATATCGTTCGGCTGAACGGCCACGCGCAAGCCCTCGATCAGCGCTTCTGCCGCATTCTCCATGTCGCCCACCAGCATGTAGGCGCGTCCGAGCCTGCAAAAGCCCGCCGCGACGGTAGGCGCCATCTCCACAGCGCGCTGACCGAAGCGCAGCGCCTCGTCGGCGCGCTCGAAGGAGTGCTCGAGCAGACGGACGATCTCAAGATGGCAGAGATAGAACGAATCCGGCACGAGCACGATGCGCTTGCCCACATCGCGGGCCACGCGCGCGAGCGTGGACGCGCACGCGCCGCCGTAGGCCGCGCAGCCGCCGCGATGGGCCCGAAGGGCGCGATTGTAGAGCACGCGGCTCGCGTACAGGTCGAACGAGCGATAGACCTCGGAGGAGCCGTCCGCGTACCCGTCGAGCGCGACGGCCTCGGCAACGGCGTCGATGAGCGCGTCGGCGGCCGCCTCGGGATCGCTCGAAGCGAGCGTCCGGGCATGCGCGAGCGCCGCCAGGCAGCGATCCTCGCCGAGGAACCTGCCGACCACGGCGTTCTGATCGTCGGCGTCCACCTCGCCTTCCGCAAGCGCCGCCATCAGGCGCGTGCATGCGGCGACCGCGCGCGTGTCGGCCTCGGCGATGGCGCGCTCTTGGGCAGCGCGCACGATGCGAATGGCCTCGGCGGCGCTCGACGCCCCCACGATACGGTCCGCAAGGCCCTCACCCACGCGCCGCAACGCGGCGTCGTGGCTGATGCGCACGTCGGCGCATCGCTCGGCTCCCAGAGCCTCGCGCGCCGACGCCGGCAGCAAAGCGTCCTCGGCTTCGGGGAGGTCGCCGCGCAGCCGCGCCGACGGCAGAGCCCGCAGCGCGCCGAACGCATCGGCCTCGAGAAGGTTGAATTGAGCTTCGGCCTCGGAAAACAGCGGCTGAGGATCGCCCGCGCGCGCCGATCCGAAACCGGCCGTCGCCTCGTACGCCACGCGGTCGAACGTAACCCGGTAGAGCGCCGGCCCATGCGCCCCCTGCGGAAACTCGTCCGCACGCGCAGGCTCGTCCGCACCCTTGGCCCCTCCGGCGTCGGCAAGCAGACGCGCGACCACCTCCACCCGCCGCACCTTCGGCGAGGCCTCGAACGCGATGCCCGCCAGCACGATGCCGACATGCTCGGCGTAGCGCAGCGCCTGGGCCCCGCGCGCTTCCGCAGTCGCCAGCTCCCACGACCCCTCCCTGTCGAACCGGGGCTCTTCGGCCCACGTCCACTCCGGCATGAGCGACGCGTCGGGCACCGTCACGTCGAACGCAGCAAGGCCCGCCGACAGGTCGGCGCCCACGACAGCCTCCGCGCGCACCGGCAGACGAAGCCGCTCGACGGCCCCGCCCACCGCGCAGCGAAACCCCCACTCGCCGTCGCTCGGCGCGGACGGCGCATCCACCACCCGATCCAATGACGGGCGCTGCATGGCCGCCGTTTCGATGAGATACGCGTCCCAACGGGCGCAATCGACGTCCGTCGCCGTCGCGGCCGCATCGCCGAACGCCTCGGCCACAAGCAGGAAGCGGTTGAGTGCCGCCTCAAGCGCCCACACCGTGCGCGGCTCAATGCCTGCGCCCTCGTCTTCGACAGCCAAATAGAACGTGTTCGCATAGCGCACGGTGCGCACGAGACGCAAAGCGCCGTCCTTCGCATCGTGCACAGCACTCTCGTTAAGGCCCGCCTCTGCCAGCCAAAGCGCCAAGCAGCGCACGAGCGCCGGCGGGCGAAGCGCGGGATCCGACCCCACCTCGCGCACCTCGGCCGCGATCCTTCTGAGAGCTGCAAGGGGCTTCTCGGTGCGCAACCAGGAGAACACGCTGGTCAAACCCCGTTCGGGAACGTTCCGGGCACCAAGTTTAGGGCGGTGGACGAACGCGAGGTAGGCGCGCGCCATAACGTCGGCGTACGAGAGCCCCGCCGCATGCGGCCCGAAGTCGATCCACGCATCGAACAGCCAATACCGGTTGCGCGCGCAGCCGTACTGCGCCACTTCGCGCGCCCCGCCCTCCGAGCGCACTTCGACGCATCCGCGCTCCTCGTTCGGCGTCGGCTGATCCGTCCAGCGCGCGAACGCCATATCGGGCTCGCGGGCGGGAGGGACGGACAGCGGGACATCCGTTGAGAACGCGCGCCCGTACGGATCGAAGTACGCGAGAATGGCCACGTCGTTTTTACCGAGGAACTCGACCACGTACGCGCCGCCCGTCGCCGGAGTTGCGATGCCGCCCTCGACCCATCCGAACGTCGCTGGCTCTGCCGCAAAGACACCGGGCACCGGCGGCATCGCGTCTGCCAGCACCTTCCTTTTCGCGCCGAACAGCGCACCGCCTTTCAAGCGGAGCGCTGCGCTTGCCTTTGGCCGCCGTCGCACGTCGTCGCCTTCCTTTCCTTTCGACAGCAGCATAGCATGACGGCACGGCGCCACAAAGCGGACAAGTGCGACGCTTTTTCAGAATCGCGCACGGGACACAGCGCTTTGGCTATGTGTAGGAGAATGACGCGGGCACGCTGCCGGCCATGCGTCGCGCGCTGCCGAAGACGCTTGCCTCTGCTGCACGCGCCCCACACGCGCCGCACGTTGTGTGCCACGCACCGTGCGCCGCCCACCGCGAAATACCCGCCGCACGCTATGCGCCGCGCACCGCGAACCATGCGCCGCACGCCGTGCACCGTGCGCCGCGCGGCCGTGCGCTACGCGTCGCGCGCTGCGCTCTGCACGCCGTGTGCCGTGCAGCCGTGCGCTATGCATCGCGCATCGCACGCCGTACGCCGTGTGCCGTGCAGCCGAACGCCCGAATTTTGGCCACGAAACCGAGTTCTGGCACGCTCGGAGGCCATTTTCGCCCCTTTTCATCGCGCAGAAAGAGACAGCCACGGAAAAACACCAGGTCGCAGGTTCTCCGTGAGAACACACGCGATCAGTTTTGTGCCAGAACTCCGATTGGTGTCCAAAAACGAGAGGATTTTTCGCACGAGGATCGATTCGGCCCTTTTCGCCGAAGACCCCCGCGTCGAGAAGGAGCGCGGCCGTCCGGCGCGGCCCGATCAAGGCCGCGCCGGTCAACGGATCGCGCGATCAGTGATGATGGTTGCAGGCCTGATCAGCGCCCATAACGGGCGCGCGGCCGGTCGCGACGAGCCTCGCGGCGTCGCCCACGACAGCATGCTCGTTGTCGAAGTACACGGTGATCCCCACCTGGTTGAAGCCCATGAGCGGGCGCATGCCCATGCCAGCCGCCACGATGGCGTCCACGCCGGCATCGGCCAGAAGGCCCACCGGACGCAGACAGCCGCCTTCCTCGTGCGGCGGGTTCGCAACTTCGCTCGTGCCCTTGATCTCGCCGTTTTCGATCTCGACCACCGTGAAGCAATCGCAATGCCCGAAGTGACCCGCCCTTTGGGAGTCGAGCCCCGCTGCGCCCATCGTGGGAACGGCCAATTTCATCGTTTCGCCCATCTTCGCCTTCCTTCCCCGGAGCCCTCGCGCCCCGGCTCGGACGCCGCGCCATGCGCGCTGCGCCATCTTGCTATCCGTTGCGTCGCGCCACCCTGCGGCGCAGCAGCGCACCGCCGCACCGTCGCGCTGCCCGCATTCCTATCCGGCTGGCCCCCTGCGGCCCGCCTCGGACAGTCCGTCCTCCAGCAACCCCGCAAGCAACTCGTCGAGGCGCTGGCGCTCGCGCAGCACGTCCAGCCATTGCTCGGCCAGCTCCACGCCCTGCTGCGTCAACTCGTATTCGCGACGGCGCGGACCCGATGCCGCCACGTCGTCGCACCAACGCGAGACGACCGCGCCCTCCTCCTCGAGCCGCCGCAGCGACCGGTACAGCCCGCCCACGTCGACGTCCACCGCGCCACCTGTTTTCTCGAGGATGGTTTTGCGCATGTCGTAGCCGTAGCCACCCGCGAACAAAAGCGCCGCGAGCGCGGCCGGCTCCACGAGCGCGCCGCCCCCGCCGCCACGTCTGCGACAGCACGGTTTGCGCTGGCCGGAGGCAAGACCGTCAGCCGCCACGGCACCGCATTCTCCGTTCGGCATGAGTCCCGCCCCTTTCCGCTCCTCGTCGCATATACAGATTGCACATGCGCTGCACACTTATATGATATGAACATATATACTCCCACAGCATGCATGTTGTCAACAGGCATTCGAAAAGCGGGCATTCGAGCGCGAGCGAATCGCAAACGCAACCGCCACGCCAGCCTTTCCACGATCCACCTTGTGACGCAAGCGCAAAGAAAACAGCCGTCCATGGCAGGTTTCGACGGAAAACGACCATCGCCCCCGAAGATCTTCGGAGGAGATCGGCACCGACCGGGGAATATGAGAGAGCAAAGTGGAAGAAAAGTCCACCGGACGGCTCCGCATGACCGTTTTCCGTCGAAACCCGCCACGAAACCCGATTCCCGCCATGCAGCATCATCGAAGAGTCCGGTGAATCATGCAAGCCAGGAAAACGTCCCCCGACCTCGCACGCATGAAGATCAACGCCTTCGCGCGAGACGCTATCCGCGCCGCTTCGACGCTCGCATCCCTCCGGCAAAGGCGAGAAGCCGCTGACGGATCCCGTCAAGTTACCCGCGCCTCGGAAAGCCGTCGCGAGAAGGCTTCCCGAGGCGCATACGATCCAGACGGGCTTTCGCCTACAGGACGGAGGCCGCTATCTCCTCGGCGGCGAGCACGCCCGAGGTGTGCGCCCAACCCACCGTCTGCCCGAGGGCCCAGTAATAGTCGTTGTGCATGGTTCCCACCGTCTCGGTGCCCACGGCGTACAGTCCCGTGACGGTAGAGCCGGGCTCGGTGCCGCGGACCTCCATCCTGGGCGTCACGCTCAAGTCGCCGCACGTGCCGAACGGAGTGGGCGCCATGCGCACAGCGTAGTACGGACCGTCCCCGTACGGCACGAGGTACTTGGCGTCCTTGAAGAACACCGGGTCCTCGCCCGCTGCGCACAGCTCTCCATAGCGAGAGAACTCCTCGGCGAACGCCCCCGGATCCCAGCCGACGGCCTCGGCCAGCTCTTCCGGGGTGTCGCCCTTGAACAGAACGCCGAGATCCTCCATAGACGACAGGTACGCCTCGTCGACCGTCTCATCCCCGGCTTGCAGCTCGTCGATGGCCGCCTGGTCGGCGATGACGAACAGCCACGGCTCGTCATACGCCACACCGTTCGCCCCACCGTATGTGGGCACCCAGCAAAACGCATCTTCGGAATGGAAACGCTTCCCCAGCTGGTTCACGTGCATACGCGCCTTCGCCGGATCCTGCATGACGTTGCCGAGCGACTGGACGCCGCCCGGATACGAAACGTAGTTCGCATCGATGGGATAGAGCGTGTCGACGCACAGGATGCCGAGGTTCCACGGTTGCGCCGCGCCGGCCGCCCACGCCATCTGCGCGCCTTCGCCGTTGTTGAGCACAGGATCGCGCCCGAGCAGGGGGACTTTCGCATACCGCTTGATCATGTCGTTGTTCGCGCCATACCCTCCCGTCGCGAGGACCACGGCCTTGCCCATGAAGTCCACAACGCTGCCGCCGCACTGGGCCCTCAGGCCCACGACCGCGCCCTCATCGTTCACAATGAGCTCCTGACCCGTGCAATTCGTATGCAACGCACCTCCCGCCGCCGTCACGACCTCGATCATCGCACCGTACGTTTCCTCGCGGTTGCCGCTGTCCTTGGGCGGCTGCGAGATGCGGTAGGCGTTGCCCGACAGCCCGTTGGTGGCCGGCGTCTCCTTCATGTTGAAGCCGAAGCCGTACCCCATGAGCCAGTCCACCACGCGTCCGCAGTTTCTCAGGTAGGTGCTCAAGACCTCGTGATCGCAGTGATAGTGAACCGCCTCGAGCCACTCCTTGTAAAACGCGGGGATGTCGGCCTCGAGCCCTTGTTCCACCTGATAGCGACTGTTGAGGGAGATGTAGCAGTTGCCCGACGCCACCATGCCCGTACCTCCAACGTTGGCCGTCTTTTCCACGACGAGCACGCGGGCACCCTCCTCCGCAAGGCGCGTCGCGCAGGCGATGCCGCCCGGGCCGCAGCCGAGCACCACGACGTCGCCTTCGAACGTCTCTTCCGCTGGCTCCATCGAACCCATCCGCTGCACCGGATACTCCGGCACCTGCTGCTCGGATGCGGCAGCCGCAGTGCCCGCACCATCTGCGTCGCCCGCAGCCTGCGGCGAGCACCCCGCGATCAGCCCCGTCGATGCCGCTGCGCCCACGCCGAGCATCGCGCCCTTGATGAAGTTCCTCCGTGAGAGATTCATGGTATCATCCCCTTCTGACGAACGATTCCTTCCTGTCCGCACGCTCCCCGATGCAGCTTCTTTGCCCTCGGCGGCATCCGCGTCGGCGAGCCTTGCAAGGCAGGAGTATGGCGAGTCGAGCGCATCTGCGAACCGTCCCAATAGGCCGGTTTTTCGGATGCGGCTTAAGAGCCGGTACCGGCCGAAAGGGGTGGGGAATGGGATGTAAACTGCGGAAATCAGGTACAGAGCCGTTTTCGCTCCTTTTCGGCTGCCAGCTTGCCACACTTGGCCTTCTACGCCAAACGCCGTCGTACTCCTTACAGGAAGCCGAGATCCTCGCCTATCCGGAGCTCAGCCTCTGGCTCGCCCGCGTGCTTTCGGTCGCCGTCCTTTTTGCCGCATCCACCGCAATCGGTCGCGGGGCGAGCCTCCTTGCACACCGCAAGCTGCTTGTCCTCAACGGGGCGGCGCTTGTTGCCGGCAGCGCCATCACGCTGTTTTTCGCTTCGGCTCTGCCGCTGTACCTGATCGGGCAGACGTTCATCGGAATCGCCCACGCATGGGTGCTGGTCTGCTGGGCCGAGTTCCTCGCATCGCTTGCGACGACGGATCGCACTCGCTGCGTCGCACGATCGGCGCTCATCGCGGTTGTGCTGTTCGCCCTCGTCGGCCTTGCGCCCTCTCCCGTCAAGGCGGCGCTGTTCATGGTGGTGGCCTGCGGCAGCGTCGTCGGCCTGCTTCCCTTCTCGCACCCGTCCGCAGCGCCTTCGTCCGTTGGATCCGTCGGAGCAGAAAAAACGGCGACGGGGGAAACACTGCGCGGCACCCTCTCCCACCTGCCCGTCGAGCTGTTCGCGCTCATGGCCAGCTACGCCATGCTGTTCCGGATACTCGTGTTCTTCGACTTCCCCGTCCACGACGAGGCGCTGTTCTTCGGCTGCGCGTCGCTTTTGCGCATAGGCGGCATGGTATTGCTCCTAGCCTATCTTTCCCGCATGCGCTTCACGCCCAGCGTCCGGCAGATCATCATGCCGCTTCTGTTCCTCACCGTCATCGGCGTGGCGCTCCTGCCCGTGTCCGACGAGCCCATGTCATCGCTTGCGGTGGCCATCGTCGAGTCGAGTTGGACCTTTTTCTACACCATCATGTGGCTTGTGCTGTTCGAACTGGGATCGCCCCGCAAACGAGGCCCCTTGCTCGCGTTCTTGAGCGGATGGACCGTCATGAACGCGCTCCTGCTAGCAGCTGCACCGCTTGCCGCCCTGCTCAAAGCGCAAGTGAGCACAGGGACGCTATCGCTTGCGGCGCTTGCGCTCGTCATCGTCTACATGCTCTCGGTTGCCCTGCTCATGTTCCGCAGAAAACCTGGCGAGCACGAGACAGGCACCTCTCCCGATGCCGAACGCGAACCGTCGTGGAAGGAGGAGCAGGAGGAGTTTCATCGCGCGATTGCAGGGCGTTTCGGACTGACCAGGCGCGAGACCGACGTGTTCGAACTGCTCGTGCAGGGCTACAGCCTGCCCGCAATCGAAGAGAGGCTCGTGCTCTCGCACAGCACGGTGAAGGGGCATGCGCGCAGCATCTACCGCAAGTTCGAGGTGGAGGGAAAGCAAGGCCTCATCGAAAAGGCAGCCGTCCTGCGAGAGCACTCTGCGATTGGGGAGTGACAGCTGGCAGCGATACGGGAACGACGACGAACGCGGCAGACGATGACCGTTGCGCCCCTCCTCTTCATTTGCAAAGCTTCAGATCAACCTTAAAGGACGCCTAGAGGCACCACCGCACTTAAAGCAGTGCCGCCAGCCTATCGTTGGAGCGGGTGCCGACATAAAATGATGCCCTTCAGGCAAAGCCATGCTTCAGCCGAAAGAGACAGTCGATGGGCTGGAAAGAGAAGGCCCGGGCACCGGCCCATTGCAGGAGACGGCAGGGAGCCTCGCAGCAAGCGCGAACGTACCCCGGCTGCAGGCGCAAGCCAAGCGAATGCCACATACCATCTGCGGTTTCTCCAACAGATCGCAATGCCCTCTTTGCCACCGTGGATACGAACGAACCGTCGAGCGCGCACCATCGACATCATGCACGAGAAGGACGGCGAACCCTGCTTTCTGGCACCCCAGGGGAAAGCTTTCCTCGCAAAAGCAACGAGGACGCCTGTCGTGGCCACTGTCGGTTAAACCCTCCACTTCCACTCCCGCAGACTGCACGACCACATAGCGCACCCCGAAAGCGCAAACAAGCAGAGGCGACTTATCGATTGGACGTTCGAGCCGAATCCGGCAATGAACAAGCCCTGCTCTGGCGACTTCCGCTATATAGGCAACGCATCTTCCATCGAGAGCGGCGACGACTATCTTGACCGGGGCAAAAACCGATTGTGCGCATCGTGTTCGAGCCGGATCGAGGCAAGGGTGCGAACAAGGAACCAGCGGGAGCTTTCGGATAGCCGATGCCCGCATTCACTGCAGATCGCGCACCGAGGCGTATCGACAAGGCCGCATTCCCACACCAAGAAAGGTCGCCCCAAACTAGACGTCCTAAGCAAGCAATAGCCCAACGTCACCCAACGTCTCACCTCAAAGCGGGCAGATCTCCTCAAGCGCCGCCACGAGAGCATGAACATTGGGATTGGGGTTGTCTTCTCGATAAGCAGCCATCTGGTCAAGTAGGATAGGCTCCCCATCAAGGGTCTCGCGCACCACGACATCGTCACGCTCAAAGAAAAACGAAGCGCAATCATCGCACTCCCTGTCAAACAGGCACACAGCACCGCCCAGATCTATGAAACGATACGCAAGCGGACTGCCGATCGGATTCATCCAATACTCAAGGCCAAGAGAGCCATCGCGTTCAAGCACATGTCCTATCTGCACTTTGAGAAAATCAAACCATTTGCTACTGGTCACAAGCACCGTCGCTCCATGCAGATCCTCGCGGCGCAGATCAGATCGCCGAGCCAACGGGTTTTCGCTCATCATCGCGATGCACAATGAAGCCTCGCACATTTTGATCAATCGAATACCGCGGTCGGACGCCCGCCTGGACATGACGGGATCGAAGCCGAAGTCGTAGCAATTGCACACATCCACCGCCCCGCTTCCCTCAAGCTCTTCCAAGGGCGCTGTCGAATCAACGGGAAGTTCGACCATCTCAAACGGCACATCGTGAACCCGAGAAAGCGCACGCTCCAGAAACGGCATCCTGCCTGTCGTGCGAATGCGCACCGGCGGATGGCCCTTCGCCAAGCCGCGACACGCCTTGACCGTTCGCTCATAAGCCGACAACGTAGCTTGGGCACCAATTAAAAATTCCTGTCCCGCCTCCGTCAGAGTCGCGCCCCGCTTCCGATCCACGAGCACGAAGCCCAACTCCTTTTCCATGTTCATGATATGAGTGCTCATTACCGGCTGCGAAAGATGCAATTCGCGCGCTGCGGCGCTGAAATTCTGGCATTTTGCGAAAACAACGAACTCGCGCAAAGCCTCGATCCGCATAAGTCCTCCCCGCCCATCCACACGTCCTGCCCGCATCGCATCATAGTCGCACTGCAACGACCTGCTCCTATGCGTTCTTCTTATGGGATTATAACGCACGACGATAGATCACATTGAAGGCACCGAGGCAAGTCAATCAATTTCAAATTTCACCCATCGCGCAAAGAACCTCCATACTGCGACCAGCGGACGGCGTCGAACAGCGTCGCTGCAACGGCGCAAACGCAACGCCGTCCGCAGTCGAGCGCGCCAAAGGGGCGCGCAGTGCAACGAAAGGGGAATCGTCATGGAACTCACACGAAGGAACTTCATCGCCGGCGCGGCGGCCCTCGCCGGCGGGGCTGTCGGGCTGGGGGCGCTGGCCGGCTGCTCCTCGAACGAGGCATCTTCGGACGCATGGGATGAAGAAGCGGACGTCGTGGTTGTCGGAGGGGGAACGGGCCAACTGGCGGCTTTGGCGGCGGCACAGGCGGGCTTGAGCGTTATCCTGGTGGAAAAACGCGAAATGGTCGGAGGTGCCATGGCCTTTTCGGGTGGATGTGCCTGGCTTGCGAACACGGAGTTCTCGCAAGCAGAGGGAGACAGCAACGAGGTGGCAAAGGAATACCTCGAGCGCTTGCAAATGGGCATGGGCAACGAGGAGCACATCGAGGGTTACCTAGCGAACACCCAGGGCGTTGTCGACGCGTTCAAGAACGCCGGCATCAACCTGCAACCGATTGATCGCGACGGCACCTACCACCAAACTTGGAGCGGAGGAGCCATGCTCGGACGCTCTTGCCAAGTCGTAGAGGACTCTTCGGCCATCGACACGTCGGCAGGGGGCGGAGGACGCCTTGGAGCCGCCCTCGCCACCGCCGTTCCCGAAGCCGGAGCAACAGTGCTCACAAAGACGGCCGCCACGCGCCTTGTCACTCAGCGCGACGACCCCGACGCCGCCCCGCAGGTTCTCGGCATCGTTGCCGAGGATTCCAAAGGAAGCGAGATACGCATCAAAGCGAACAAGGGCGTGATCCTCGCCACCGGCGGGTTCGAGTGGAACGACGATTATGTCAAAAACTATCTCCGCGTGCCGGTTCCCCGCGGAGCAGCTCTGTCATGGCCTGGAAACACCGGAGACGGGCTCACCATGGCCCAATCCGTCGGAGCGAAACTCAACCTCATGGCCCACTCTTACGGCATGACGTGCTTCACAGCCCATGCCGAGTACGCAGCAGCGCATGATCAGATGATGTCCATTGCGGGCAATATGATCATGGGGGCATCCGGCTCCATTGTGGTGGACAAGACGGCAAGGCGCTTCTGTCGAGAAGATGCCGACTACGTGTCAAAAACGAACTGCTTTGGCGGCTACCTAAACCGAGCAGACGAGGAATATGCCGCAAATCCTGCCTGGTGGATCTGCGATGATACCTGCTACACCGAAAACAAAGGAGTCACGGCGCTAACGAAAGAGTTCGGATACCCGGTGCCTGAAGACCTTTCCGAAGATGAATACGTGTTCAAAGCCGAAACCCTTGAAGAGCTCGCCGACCTGATCGGCCTCGACGGCGCGCAGCTTTCAAAGACCGTTGCCGAGTTCAACGAGATGGCGAGCAACGGAACGGACACGCTCTTCCAGCGAGGAGAGCTGTACTGGGGAGGCAACGAACCGAAGGGGCTCCAAGCCCTGAACACTCCCCCCTATTACGCCGTTGCCATGAGCGCCGGGCTCGTCGGAACCATAGGCGGTCCGCTTGTAAATTCAAATGCCCAGGTCATTCATATCAGCGGTGATCCTATCAAAGGGCTGTACGCCATGGGCAACTGCGCCGGCGTCGGCGCACCCGGCCCTTCGTACGGTGGCGAGGGCGGCACGATCGGCCCCGCGTTCGCCTTCGGCATCGCCGCCGTCAACCATATAGCGAACGGCGCAGGCGAATCCGACGCCCAGTAGCGCCCCTTCGCAAGCCCCTCCCCTCCGAAAGAACCGAGGCCCCAAGTAATGACCAGGGCCTCGGTTCTCTTCCTGCAGCCGATCCGCTCACCCGCCCCTTGCATCCGCATCTCCCACGCCCATCCCCACACCCATCCCGTCCGCAGCGCCCAATCAAAGGCCACACGGGGCCCAAGCCTATACGACAATGCAATATGTTGTATGTCTTCTCGCCTTTGGTTCGCCTTCATCCTTGCCCTTTGCACATGCGCGCATAAAAAGCTCCAATTTCACCTATATCTTCGCCTCCTGCCATACTCCGAAAGAGGAAAGGAGCTGTCGACCCAAGCATGCGAAGCCGACAGCCTCTTGTCATGAAGAAAGGCGATTTGGAAGGGGATGCATCATGCAACTTTCTCGTAGACAATTCATAGTTGGCATTGGTGGGGCGGGTGCCTTGGGTGCACTCGGAGGAGTGCTCGGAGGCTGCGCCCCGCAGCAAGCATCGGAAAACCAAGGAACAGGAATCGCCGAAGGAAACGGCTACATGCCCGCGCAATGGGACGAAGAAGCGGATATCGTCATCGTCGGCGGCGGCGGAGCGGGAGGCGCGGCAGCCTACGCAGGAAGAAAAGCAGGCGTCGATGTCTTGGTCCTCGAAAGCCAATCAAGCACCACCTTCTCTTCGACCGCCCTTTCCGGAGACAGCATCTGCTTCGTGGGAACAGAAGAGCAGGCTGCAGCAGGTATCGAGGACAGCGCCGAAGCATTTATGCAGGAATGTCTCGAGCTCGGCGAACACGCCAACAAAGAAGAGGTCATCCAGACGTACCTGGACCACAATCTTGAGTACTACGAGATATTGAAAGAGATCGGCGTGCAGTTCGAGGGCGTTGTCATGCTCGACACCTACACGCCGCGCACCCTCAACTTCAGCTCGGCAGAGCATCAGCAACTCCTCACCGAGGCAACCCAGGAGCTTGGCGCTCGTTACCTTTTCGAAACCTCAGGAAAACGGCTGTACGTAGATGCAGCGGGAACGGTATGCGGCGTGGAAGCCAGCAAGGACGGGAAAACCATTGCCGTCAAAGCCCGCAAGGCCGTTCTCATGTGCACCGGAGGCATCACGCGCAACAAGGAGATGCTCGACGAGTGCATAGCCGGCCTTGGCGACGTCGATGCCGGATCGGGCGTGGGCAACACCGGAGAAGGGCATATCGCATGCCTCCAACTCGGTTCGAAATTCCACGGGCGCCCTTCGGTGTACTCGCCTGAAGGAATGCATCCGGGCAGCGTCTCGATGGAAGGATTCGCCCAAATGTACGACTTCGGCGCCATCAAAGTGAACATCAACGGAGATCGATTCATGGACGAATCGCTGGGATGGTGTGCCGCCGCCACTCGGGCAACTCTCGAACAGCCACAAAAAGACGGTCGTTACTTCAACTGGCAGATCGTCGATCAGATAGGGTATGACCTGGCAAAAGAATGCACCGACACGCGCGGAGTGAGAGAGGAGAACGAAGGCTATTTCGTATCCGCGCCCTCTCTTGAAGAATTGCAGAACCTCATCGGAGCGCCAAACCTCGTTGAAACCGTGAACCGCTACAACAGCGACATCATCGCGGGCAACGCCGATGCGCAAGGCCGAACCACCCTGACCGGAGAAGGATCCGACGCCATCCGTCCGCTCGACTCCCCTCCCTACTATGCGTACGCGAACGTGCCCGTGATCACGTTCGCTCCCACGGTCGGCATCGAGATCGATGGGGAAGGGCGAGCCCTCGACCAGTACGGTAATCCCATCGGCAACGACCGCCTGTACCTTGCTGGGGAGATCATGCTGAGAAACCTCATCGGAAACAAGTACAAGATCTTCGGCTTGGCCGTGGGCGGAGGTTGCACGTTCGGAGTGTATTGCGCGAACAAAGCCGCCCAGCTAGAGAATTGGGACGCCTAGACCCCAAGCCGAGTCATACTCGACCACCCCTCCCTCCGCTGGCCAGCGATCCACCGCTGGCCAGCGTTTTTCATGAATCAATCCACTTTTTCGAGAGCTGCAACGAACTCGTGCACGCAAGAATTCGGATTGTCCTCAAGATAGGCGATCATTTCATCGATCATCAATGGATCCCCGTCAAGCTCGTCAACGATCAAGACATCATCGCGGTCGAAAAAATAAGGGGAAGAGTCGTCAACGTTGCGGGCAAAAAGGTAAACGGCGGATCCGAGGTCCATGAATCGGTATTCCGAAGGACTGGCCAAGGGGTTCATCCAGTACTTCAAGCCCAAGGAGCCATCGCGTTCAAGCACGTGCGACACCTCGGCTTTGGCAAAATCAAACCACTTGGCGCAAGGAATCATAACGGTGGCTCCTCGAAGGTCCCTGCGGCTCAGTTTTCCCCGCCCGGCCAGGGGATTGCTCTTCATCATCGCCAAACATAAACGAGCATCGTCGACCTTGACCGCTCGCACGCCGAAAGCAGACGCACGTTGCACTATATCCGGATCGTAATCGAACGCATAGCAATTGCAAATATCAACGACGCCCTTCCTCAGATCCTCAAATGGGGCATAAGCTTCCACGGGAATCTCGACCATCGTGAAGGGGATATGCTTTATCTGGCAAAGAGCCTTTTCGAGAAAGGGCATCCTTCCCGTCGTCCTCACGCGGACCGAGGAGGATTCTCGAGCCAGAGTGCGGCACTCCTCAACCGCCCTATCATAGGCGAAGAGAATTTCCTGGGCTTCTACGAGAAACCTCCGCCCAGCCTCCGTCAAACGCACCCCCCTCCTTCGATCGACCAGCAAAAAACCGAGCTCCTTCTCCATACTTTTTATATGCGTGCTCACAACCGGCTGCGTTAGATGCAGCTCCCGAGCGGCACTGCTGAAACTCTGGCATTTTGAAAGCGTCACGAACTCGCGCAGCAAATCCATCCTCACGGCGTTTCCCTCCTCCAACAAACTGCACCCCCATGAAAGCCTCTAGCCGCAAACGAAGCCTTTTTAAACGAGCAGTTTCCAGACGCGCCCCTTACAGCTTCGCCGCCACCAAGTCGCCCATCTGCTCGGTGCCCACCAGCTTGTCGGCGGGCGTGTCGGAATCCTTGATGTCGCCGGTGCGCCAGCCTTCGTCAAGCACGGCGGTCACGGCGCGACGAACGTCATCGGCGGCGCCCTGCATGCCGAAGCTGTAGCGCAGCATCATTTCCACCGACAAGATCTGCGCGAGCGGGTTCGCGATACCGCGTCCCGCGATGTCGGGCGCGCTGCCGTGGCTCGGCTCGTAGAGCGCCACGCCGTCGCCGAGGCTCGCGCTGGCGAGCATGCCGAGCGAACCGGTGATCTGAGCGGCCTCGTCGGAGAGGATGTCGCCGAACATGTTCTCGGTCACCACGACGTCGAAGTCGGCCGGGCGGTTGATGAGCTGCATGGCCGTGTTGTCCACGAGCAGGTCCTCGAGCTCCACGTCCGGATACTCCTCGTCGTGGATGCGATGCACGATCTCGCGCCACATGCGGCTCGTCTCGAGCACGTTC
>LHCFR01400__coassemble_1199_pt1 | contig 18770 bp, 12 predicted proteins | sample LHCFR01400__metabat2_high_PE_020 | metagenome-assembled genome bin LHCFR01400 | reverse complement strand
CCTCGCCCAGAAGGACGAACACCACCACGCCCACGAGCATGGGGATCTTCGACAGCTCCTCCTCCGAGCCGTTGAGCGGCACGATGGTGGCGACGATGGACAGCACCAGCTCGATAGCGGGAATGGCCAGCATAACGTACATGAGCTTGCCCTTGAAGGGGAAAGTGAAGATGCGCGTGCGGTTCGGATCGACCTTGCGCAGCTTCAAGAACGCGGGGAACATCGGAATGTAGCTGATGAGCAGGAACACGACGTTCATCGAGAACAGCATCCAGAAGATGCCCTCGGAGATGGCCGGGATCGGGATGAGCTGCAGCATGAGGGCGAGCGAGGCCACCACGCCGTTCACGATAGCCGCACCGGTGGGCATCTCGGTCTTGGCGCTCTCGTGCGAGAACACCTTGGGCATGTTGCCATGCTTCGCAGCGTAGTCGGCCACGAAGTTCACGCCGAACGACCACGACGCCATGTTCGCGAACAGGGTGACCAAGAACACGAGGCAGATGATCACGAAGATCGGGGACGCCTCGCCCACCATGGTCATGACCGCGTAGATCATGCCGAAGTCGGGATCGATCTGATCGGCCGGGATGGCCGCGCCGATGCCGAAGCTGGCGAACAGGTAGATGGCGCCGATGGCCAGACCGCCCAGCACGATGGCCTTGGGAATGTCGCGCGAGGGGTTCTTCATCGCACCGGCGAAGGTGCAGATGACCTCGAAGCCCATGAAGTTGAACAGGATGATGGACAGGTACGTGAGCGCGTTCGTGTTCGTGAGATCGGGCAGGAACGTGGCGGGAGACATGTCGCCCGCAAACCCGTTGTTGACGGCGTACCAAATGCCCAGCCCGCCCACGGCCACGGCGATGAGCACCTTGAGCACGGCGCCGCCGTTCAAGATCCACGCGGAGTCGGACACCTTCGAGAAGCTCATGAACACGACGATCCACACGAAGGCCAGCTCGATGGCCAAGATGACGGGCAGATCGAACTCCACGCCGAACACCATTCCCAGGATGTCGGGGAACAGCGTTCCCAGGCTGGCTATCCACAGCGGGAAGTTGATCCAGTAGTACCAGGCCACCCGGCTGCCCCACGCATCGCCGAACGCGTCGCGGATCCAGTCGTACAGCCCGCCGTCGCTGTCGTAGGTGGTGCCGAGCTCGGCCACCACCATGCCGTACGGCAAAAGGAACGTGAGGATGAGGAAGATCCACCAGAAGAACTGCTGGTTGCCGATGGCGGCGGCGGGGGCCGCGGCCTCGGCCACGAACACGACGCAGATCACCGAGAGGATCACGCTGATGAATGAGAACTTTTTGACTTTATCGCCCATGGTCACTCCCCTTCCAGGGGTTCAGCCCCGCCGGGCCGCGCACGCCTTGCGCGCGGCCCGACCCGGCAGGGCATTCGATCAATGCGCCAACGATTTCCCCGAGTTGGCGTAGTGCGTCAGCGGAAACGGCCGCGGCGCCCGCAGCGCCCGGCCCGTCCCGCCGGTCGTCCCGCCGGCCTTCCGGCCGGCGGAACAGGCTACTTGCCGATCTTCGCGAGCACCGCGTCCATGCGGGCCTCGGCCGCATCGGCCGCAGCGTCGTCGGCCTTCCTGTCGGCCTCGTGCCGCAGGAGCAGATAGGCGAGGATCGCACGGATGGAGTGCTTGCGGTTGTCGGCCTCGTCCCAGCAGAGGCTGCGCGTCGGATGATCCATCACCTCGTCGACGACCTCCTCGCCGCGGGTGGCCGGCAGGCAGTGCATGAACTTGGAGTTCGGGCCGGCGAAGTCCATGAGGTCCATGGTCACCTGGTACTTCGGATAGAAGACGTCCATGTAGCTGGCGCCCTCCTCCTCCGCGTCGTAGAGGCCGTACCACACGTCGGTGTACACGAAGTCCGCGCCCTTGATGCACTCGATGTCGTCGGAGATGGTGATGGTGCCGCCGCTCTCCTCGCAGTTCTTAAGGCCGATGGCCAGAAGGTCCACGTCGGTGTCCACCTGCAGGCCGCCGTCGGTGATCTGATGGCCCTTGGGGCCGAACTGCACGAAGTCCATGCCCATCTTCGAGGCGATGAACATGAGCGACACGCACACCTGCGTCGCGTCGCCGATGAAGGCCACCTTGCAGTCCTCGATGCGCTTGCCCTCGGGCAGGTTTTCCACCATGGTCATGAGGTCGCCGAGCTCCTGCGTGGGGTGGTTGAACTCGCTCATGCCGTTGACGACGGGGGCGGGGCTGTACTTGGCCAGGTTCTGCACGTCCGCGTGGCGGTTCACGCGGGCCATGAGGATGTCGAGCATCGTGCCCATGACGCGCGCGGTGTCCTCGATGGACTCGTGCCCGCCGAGCTGGATGGTGCCCGGGCCGAAGAACTCGGCGTGGCCGCCCAGGTCGGCCATGGCCGTCTCGAAGGCGATGCGCGTGCGGGTGGACACCTGCTGGAAGATCATGCCGAGCGACCTGTCCTTGAGCAGATGCGGGTAGCGGCCGCCCTCCTTGATCATCGTCTTCATGGAGATGGCCAGCTCCACCATGTCGAGCAGCTCCTCCTTGGTGAAGTCGTTGGTGTCGATGTAGTCCTTCACAGCCATGGATCCTCCTTACGGGTCGATGTCTCGCGGCTCGGGGACGAACGCCCCTTCGGCCGCGCCTCTTGGCGCACACTATGCGGCCACCCCTTCGTTTCTGTGAAGGAATAATGAAGATTATTTTCTGGCGCGCGCATCTATACCCAAAATAATCTTCCCCTAATCCCCCTTTTGAACAGGCACGATAATGGCACCGTTCAAAAGCCTCCCGACCCCGGCGCAAGCCCCCGAAACCGCACGGTACAATTCCGAACGCAGAACATCGACCAACCCAACTAGCGATAAAAGCAGGGGGGGGGGGCAGCCTTGGAGATCGGCTTTTACTTCTACACCATACTCGTGATGCTCGTGTGCATCGCCGCCGGAACCATCTCCCTTTCGGCCTACTTCGTGTCGCGCAAGCGCAGCCATCTCGCTGTCGTGGCGTTCTTCCTCTTCTATTTCCTCGACCTTGCGCTCATCTTCCAAAACGAGTACCTAGGGCAGAACACCGATTTTCCGCTCGATGCGTTCTACGGCATCGACTACCCGGCTCTCAAAACCCTGTTCTCGCTGGGCACCATCGAATCGCTGTGGCTCATCGTATGCGACTACCTGGACGAACGCCGCCGCCCGCTGCTTGTCGGACCTGCGGCGGCGTTCGTGCTGGCAAGCGCGGGCATCGTGATCTTTTTGCCCGAGGGCCCTTGGCGCCAGTACCTGTTCTACAGCATGCGCCAGGTGTTTCTGCTGTGGTGCCTGGGCTACGCCCTCTTCCGCTACCGCACCGCGCCCACCCCGGTAGAAAAGGCGCGTCTTCGGCGCCAGAGGCCCTTATTCGCCGTCACGCTCGCGCTGACGTTGTGCATCGTCGCCGAGGACACGTTCATGATGCTCGTCTGGACGCCCGACCCTTCGCAGACCACGATGCTTCCCCTGTACATCTCGGAGCGCAACTTCTCCGAGAACTTCCTCATGCTGGCCTTTGCCTTCTTCAGCCTGCGCGAGGCGGCGGGCACGCTGAGGATGCGCTTCAAGGAGCCGCCGACCTCCGAGAACCCTACGGTGCGTCAGCATATCGACGATCTGCTGCCCGCTTACAGCGCGCGCCACGGCTTGACGGCGCGCGAACGCGAGATCCTCGCACTTGTGCTGGAGGGCAAGGACAACCAGAACATCGCGAGCGACCTCATGCTGGCGCTTGGCACCGTGAAGGCGCACGTCCACAACATCCTGAGGAAAACCGGCCAGGCAAGCCGTCAGGAGCTCATACAGGACTTCTGGAAGGAATAGCCCCGGGAGCGGGGGTTCGGCAGAGGCGGCGGCTTAGCAAGGGCGTGGCGTGACAGGGGGACGGGGATATTGTCACATTCCGGGGCACCTTGCAACGCCGTATGACAACCGGGAATGTGACAATATCCCCGTCCCCCTGTCACGCCACGCCCGTCGCACCCTGCCCCTGTCGCACGCTACCGCCCCGCCACGCTTTGCCCCGCCGCGAGCCCTGCCAGCTCCCCTTGCTGCGCAGAGTGGGAGGCAAAATGCAAATGGAGACAGCGAACGAAGAGAGGAACTATGAGCGAGGCATGGTTTTGCTACACGATACTGTTCATCCTCGCATGCCTGTTCTCGGCGAGCATGGCGCTTTCGGCCTACTTCGTGTCGCGCCGCGAGGTCTATCTGGGCATCATGGCGTTCTTCCTCATCTTCTGCCTTGAGACGGCGCTCATCCTCCTCGACGAGTACTCGTACCTGAAGCCGAGCACGCGCGAGGGCGTGCTCGGCTTCCCCTTCCTCCATCCATGGATCAAGCTCGCGCTCTCCGAGGTGTTCGTGGCGAGCGTGTGGTGGGTGGTCCTTGAATTCATAGAGCGGCGCACGTGGATGCGCATCGCCGTGCCTTGCGCCCTCTGCGGCTTCGTGCAGACGTCTGCCATCTTGCTCGCGCCGGATTCGCGCTGCGCGCAGTGGGTGTTCTACGGCGTCCGCGACGTGTGCGTATGGGCGTCCCTCGGCTACGCGCTGCGGACGTACCGCGTGCATGCAGACGACGCGCTCAGGCGGCATCTCGCGCGCTACCGCGCGCCCTTCCTGGCGTTCGCGGTGCTGGTGGGGCTCGTCTTGGCGGAAGACTCGCTCATGATGTACTTCTTTGCCCCGCTCATCACCGACATGTCGTTCATCTACCACCTCAGCGAGCGCAACATGTGCGAGAACGTCGCCGTGATCGTCTGCGCCGTGCTGGTGGTGCGCTCGGCTGCCGGCACGCTGACCGTGCGGTTTCACGAGCCGCCCGCCGCAACGAGCACGAAGATCGAGCGCCGCGCCCACGATCAGCTGTCCCGCTACGCCAGCCGCCACGCGCTCACCCCGCGCGAGCGCGACGTGCTGGCGCTCATCCTGGAGGGCAAGGACAACCAGAACATCGCAAGCTCGCTCACGCTGTCGGTCGGCACGGTGAAGGCGCACGTCCACAACATCTACCGCAAAGCCGACGTGAGTTCCCGCCAGCAACTGCTCCAAAGCTTCTGGAGGGAAGATTGAGGGTCGGTTATCGTCGGCCGATGCAGTGCGCCGCATAGAGGGGCACGCTCTTGATGCCGCGCTCAAATCCGAAGTTCTTCGTCGAAAGCCGCAGAACGACCGGAGGATCGTACGCTTTGCGATACGCTTCCAAACTGCGCGCGGACACGTTCGCCCCCGATTTCACCTCGATGGGGATCGCGCCCTCGCCCTCCAGCTGCACGACGAAATCCACTTCGGCCTTGCTCGCCGTCCCCCAATAAAACGGCTCCACGCCGCTCGCCCGCAACTGCTGCATCACGTAGTTTTCCGCAACGCCTCCGCGAAAGCGCGACCCTTTGTCGGAAGCGGGCTCCAGATCACTGGCATCCAATCCCTGCAACGTCGTCAAAAGCCCCACGTCGAGCACGTACAGCTTGAAGAAATCGTGCTGCGCGAACGCCCTGAGCGGCTTGCGACCCTCGCTCACACGGTAGCAGAATGAAACCAGCCCTGCCGCATGAAGCCAGTTGATGGGGGCCTCGTATTGGAAAGCGCGCGCCGACGAGGCGATGGTGGCGTACTGGAACTTATGGTTCTCCTTCGCCAACTGCTCGGGCACGCTTCGCCACACGTTGAGGATCTTGGACGAGTCGAGCGGGCTGGCGTACTTCGTCATGTCGGCGAGATAGGCATCGGCGATCCCCTGCTGAATCGAGCGCACCGCTGGCAGACGAGCGCCCTCCACGTGCGCCAAAACCGCCTCGGGAAGCCCTCCCACCAGCAGATACGAACGGTAGAGCCGAAGCGCCCGCTCATGAAGGCCGAAAAGAGCGTCGGAAGCGTACGCCTTCTCGATGAGGCTCGCAAGCTTCTCCTCACCCGAAGCCCAGAGAAACTCCTCGAAATCGAGCGGATGCAAGGTGAGCGTGTCAACCTTCCCAACCGGATAGGAGTACTCGCCGCGACCCAACGCCACGCCAAGCAGGCTGCCCGCAGCGATGACGTAGCACTCGGGAGCGCGTTCGTAGAAGTACTTGAGCGCCGTGAGCGCACGAGGGCACGCCTGCACCTCGTCAAAGAACACGAGGGTCGTCGCAGGGTCGAAGTCCACACCGCTTGCCGCCTCGATCTGCGGCAGAAGGGCTTCCGGCGTGATATCGCCGTCGAACAGCGCGCAAAGGTCTTTCTGCGCCGAAAAATCGATGTAGATGACGCGCTCGAACGCATGCTCGGCAAAGGCAAGGACAGAGTGCGTCTTCCCTACCTGGCGCGCGCCATGGACGACGAGGGGCTTTCTGGACGGCGAAACCTTCCACGCGAGCAATTCGGCATCGATCCTGCGCTTCAGCTCCATAGCGCTCCTCCTCTTTTAAATAGAAATTTCGTTGTCATTATAACTTTTTTTCCGGAATTTTCGTTCTCTTGGAAACAAAATTTCACGTTCGGCGATAGTTGCCCGCTCCTAACCCTTTCTAATCCCGCATGAGGGGAATCCAACCCCATCTAAACTTCCCAACCCTTCCCTGTGGCGCGTAAGGTCGCCCCAAGAGGAAACGGCGCAGGCCGTTTCGCAAGAGGGGACGGCACGAGCCGTCTCGCGGAGCACGGCGGCGCGTGACGCTTCGCAAGGAGCAGACACGCGGCCCGCAGCTGCCAGGGCGAACCCAAAGGCGCGGATCGCCCGGAAAGCGCGTGGGGCTGACGCTTCGCAGACGCGGGGCGCAGCGCCGTCCACGAACGGGAAAGGAGGGCAGCGCTGATGGCAGAGAAGGCAGTCGCAACCGTCGCATCGGATGAAAGCCGCGAGCTTTCCACCAAGCCGGTGCACGGGCTGTTCGTCAAGTACTCGCTCATCACGCTCATCGGGATGGCCGCCCAGGCCGTCATGGTCATCTTGGAGGGGGTGATCATCGGAAACGGTCTGGGATCGTTCGGCCTGGCCGTCGTGGGCATCATCATGCCGCTCGAGCTGCTGAACCTGGCCCTGGGCGGCGCTTTGGGCATGGGCGTGGCCACCGTCGCGGGCAACCGCCTGGGCGCGGGAGATGCCGATGGAGCGCGCAAGGCGTTCTCGCAGGGCTTCTGGCTGTCCGCGTATTTGATCGTCGCCGTTTCGGTGCTCATATTCGCATTCGCACCGCAGATCGCGCTCGTGCTGGGCGCCACGCCCGACCTCGCGGACGGCGTGGTCGAGTTCATCCGCATCTTCATGTGCTTCTACCCGTTCTGCATCCTCGGGCAGATGATGGGGTCGGTGCTGCGCGTGGACGAGAAGCCGGGGTTGGCCACCGCCGCCCAGTTCGGTTCCGCCGTGCTGGCCGTGGTGTGGCTGTACTGCTCGGTCTTCCTGGCGAATCTGGGCATCGCCGGAGCCGCCGTGTACTACGGCACGTCCATCGGCCTGTGGTTCGTCGTGATCTTCTACTTCGTCTTCAGCAAGAACACGAAATTCAAGATCCGCTTCTCCGACATGAAGCTGGACGGGGCGTTGTGCCGCGAGATCCTCGTCATCGGCCTGCCCACGTTCCTCATGCAGGCCGCCAGCCTCGTGTACACCACCGTCATCAACAACTACCTGGGCGCCCTCGGCGGCGACCTGGAGATATCCGCGTTCGCCATCCTGAACGGATACCTCGTGTACATCCTCAACATGATGTGGCTGTGCTCCACGTACGGCGTGCAGCCTCTCGCCAGCGTGAACTACGGTGCCAGACGGGCCGACCGCCTGAAGACGCTCATCCGCGTGGCCGTGGCGGACACCGCCGTCGCCATCGCCGCGATCTCGGCGCTGTTCATCGTGTTCGCCGCGCCCATCTGCGCCGTGTTCTGCGGAGACGAGCCCGATCTTGTCGCCCTGGCCTCCGAGAACGCGCTGCCGCTGTGTCTGCTCGCCTGCCTGGGCGCAACCTCGAACGTGATGTCGGCGTACTTCCAAGCCGTGGACAAGGTGGTGCTGGCCACCGTGCTGGGCATGAGCCGCTATCTCATCTTCACCGTTCCCTGCATCATGATCATGTCCTCGTTCATGGGCGTCACGGGCGTGTGGTGGGCGCAGCCGGTGGCCGACGCGCTGTGCTTCGCGTTCACCTTGGTGTTCGTGGCGCGCGAACTGCGCCGCTTGAACGCCCTGAAAACAACCGACGCGCCGCGTGACGCGGCTGACAAGGAAGGAGCCGTCGCATGAAGCCGGCCAATCTCATTTTGAAAAGCACCCGCATCTTCACTGCCGAACCGGGCGAGAACGCCACGATGAGCGGCAGCGTCGCCATCGAGGGCGGACGCATCGCCTTCGTTGGATCGGACGAGGCGGCCGCCGCCTACGTCGGGCCCGGAACAATCGTGACAGACCTCGGCGACGCGTTCGTCTGCCCCGGGTTCCACGACTCTCACCTGCACTTCTTCCCTTCGGCCATGGATCGCTCGCCCTACGTGGTGTTCTGCGAGGGCACCTGCCCGGAGGACTGTGTGGAGGCGCTCAAGCAGGTGGAGGACGCGCGCCCAAAAGACGAATTCATGCTGTCGTACGGCTGGTACCACCCGCTGTGGGACAACCCGGTGCTGCCCACGAAGGACATCCTCGACGCCGCCTACCCCGACCGCCCCGTGTGCCTGCAGTCGGGCGACTCCCACACACTGTGGACGAACTCGAAGGGCCTCGAGAAATTCGGCATCACGAAAGACTCCGTCCCGCCCGCCGGCGGCGTCTATCAGAAGGACGAGAACGGCGAGCTGACGGGCATCATCCAAGAAACGGCGGCCACCGCGCTCATCCCCATCATGCTCGCGTTCAGCGAGGAGGAGACGAACGCCGGCATCAAGCAGTTCCTGGCCGACCTCAACGCCGAGGGCATCACGAGCGTGTGCGACGTGTCGCTTCTGGCCGTGCCCGGCGGCGACTTCGTGCGCGACGACGTGTACCGCGCGCTCGAGGAGCGCGGCGATCTGACCGTGCGCATCAACATGTTCCCCACCGCGCTTGAAGACCTCTCGCGCGCCCGGAAGCTGCGTGACGAGTTCGTCGACAACGACCTGCTGTGCTCGCCGGGCCTCAAGCAGTTCTTCGACGGCGTGTCGTCCACGCACACCGCATGGCTCACCGAGCCGTACGCGAACGCGTACTTCGACGGCGACTGCGGCGCGCCGGTCACCGACCCCGAGCGCATGCGGCGCATCGTGCTGGGCGCGGCCGAAGAGGGCTTCGCTGTGCGCATTCACACCATCGGCGACAAGGCCATCCACGTGGCGCTCGACATCTTCGAGGAAGCGCGCGCGAAGTTCGGGCCAGTGAAGGGCCAAAACGGGCTGGAGCACCTCGAGAACTTCCTACCCGAGGACATCGCGCGCCTGGCCGAGCTCGACGTGTCGGCCAACTGCCAGCCGCCCCACACGGTGCTCGACCCGAACGGCATCGAGCGCGACCTGGGGCCAGAGCGCGCGCAGTGGATGTGGCCGTATCGCAGCTATCTGGACAAGGGCGTGAAGTTCTCGTTCGGCACCGACTCGCCGGTGGTTGACATCAACTCGCGCGAGGTTATCTACGACGCCGTGACGCGGCAGAGCCCGGCCACGGGCGAGCCCGTCGGCGGCTGGCAGCCTCAGGAGAAGATTCCCGCCGCCGACGCCATCCGCGCCTACACGCTGGGCAGCGCCGTCGCCGCGGGCCGCGGCGACGAAGTGGGCTCGCTGGCGGTCGGCAAACTGGCCGACATCGCCGTGCTCGACACGGATCTGACGACCTGCAACCCTGAGGACATCCTGCGCGCGAACGTGCTGGCCACGTATCTTGGCGGAAAGAAGGTTTACGAGCGGTAAAGCCGCCGGAGCGCGGCGGGCCGTCCTCCCTGCGGATGGGCGGCCCGCCAACCACCGGAAGAGCAGGATGCGCGAAACGGCGCGCGCCCTTTGCCCGCGATCGTCTTTTCGCCCCCGCCCCGCTGATAATCTCAAATAAACCCGCAAACCGGCGAAGCGCAACCGGTATAATCCCCCGCTCTTCCCGCGTTCGCGGTATGGTTTGCCTCCGGGAACACCGCCACGAGGCTAGGAGGCCGACGGCCATGGACGATCCGCTCATCGAGCCCGAGCCCGCCGAACGCGAGCTGGGCACCGCCCCCGTCAAATCGCTGTTCGCACGCTACACCGCCATCACGCTTGCCGGGATGCTCGCTCAGATGGCAATGGTGGTGCTGGAAGGGCTCATCATCGGCAACGGCCTCGGGCCGCTCGGGCTGGCCTCGGTGACCGTGATCCTGCCGCTTGAGCTTTTGAACCTGGCCTTGGGAGGGGCGCTCGGCATGGGAACCGCTGCGGCAGCGGGTCGGCGCTTGGGCAGCGGCGACGCAGCCGGCGCGCAGAGGGTGTTCACCCAAGGGTTTTGGCTGGCGGCCTACACGCTCGTGGCGCTTTCGGCGACCATCGCGCTATTCGCACCGTACATCGCCACGCTCCTCGGCGCCACCCCCGATATCCACGACGACGTGACGGCGTTCATCCGACTGCTCATGTGCTTCTACCCGTTCTGCACGCTCGGTCAATTGCTTTGCGCGCTTCTGCGCACCGACGAAAAGCCCTCGCTCGCCTCCGCGCTGGCCGTCATCGCCTCGGCGATGTCGCTCGCATGGCTGTATGTTTGCGTGTACGTGCTGAACCTGGGGTTCGCCGCAACGGGGGCGTACTACGGCATGACCACGGGCCTGTGGTTTCTCGCCATCCTGCGCTTCCAATTCAGCAAACGCTCTTCGTTCAGAGTGACATTGTCCGGCATGCGGCTTTCGCGCGACGTGTGCGGCGCGATCATCTGGCAGGGGCTACCGCTGTTCCTCGTGCAGGCGGCAAGCCTTCTGTACACCGTCGTCATCAACAACTACCTGGGATCGCTCGGCGGCGACGGCGACTTGGCCGCATTCGCCGTCATCAACGGCTATGTGGTCTACCTGTTGAACATGCTGTGCCTCAGCGCCACGTACGGCCTGCAACCCATCGCCAGCTTCAACTGCGGCGCACGACGACACGACCGCTTGCGCGAACTCGTGCGCACAAGCATGGTGGGCTCGTTTTCCCTGCTGACCGCCGCATGCGCGCTTGCGATCGCCTTCGCAACGCCCATCTCGGCGTTCTTCGCGGGAGACGATCCCGACCTCGTCGCGCTCACCGCCTCGCACTTCCTCCCGCTGCTCGTATGCGCGCCGTTCGGATTCCTGGCCCAGATCGCCTCGGCGTATTTCCAGGCGGTCGGACGAGAGCGCACGTCCATCGTGCTGGGCGTCTGCCGTTATCTGCTGTTCGCCATCCCGCTCATCGCAACGATGGCGAACGCGTTCGGCATCAGGGGGGTATGGTGGGCCCAGCCGCCGGCCGACCTGCTGGCCGCTGCGCTTGCCATCGCGCTCTGCGCGCGCGAGATGGCCAGGTTGAAGCGCGAGGAAGCCGATCTCGACCTGCACGGCGAAAGGCCTCTGCACGAAACCCCTTCGGACGACGTTGCAAGGCCCCCCGAAATGTGACAATATCCCCCCTTATCACACCCGCGAAGGAGGGCCAGCCGGAAACGCCGCACCCTCTTCGGGCATGGCGAAACGCGATCCCCCATCGGCGCGCCGGGGGCGCCCGCTTCCGCGGGCAGCCCCGGCGCTCCCGCCGACGCCTGTCCTAGCGGCTTTGCGGCGCAGGCTCCTGCTGGGTGATGCAGTGGATGTTGCCGCCGCCGTAGGCGATCTCGCGCGTGCGCACGCCCACGACCTCGCGGTCGGGGAACATGGCGCGCACCTGCTCAAGCGCCAGCTCGTCGTTCGGGTCGTCGTACTGCGGCACGATGACGCCGCCGTTCACGATGAGGAAGTTCATGTACGAGGCGATGGCCACGTCGTCCACCGTGCGCGGCAGCGTGCCCTCCACGACGTCGATGGCGGCCACCTCGTCGGCGCTCATGTACGTGGGCACCTGCGGCATCGTCAGCTTGTGCACCTTCAGCTGGCGGCCCTTCGCGTCGGTGGCGTTCGACAGCGTGTCGTAGGCGGCATGGGCGGCCTCGTAGAACGGGTTGGTCTCGTCGTCGGTCCAGATGCACCCCACCTCGCCGGGGCGCACGAAGCACGCCACGTCGTCGATGTGTCCGTTCGTCTCCTCGGGGTCGATGCCGTCCTTGATCCAGATGACCTTCTCCACGTTCAGGTAGTCGCGCAGGTAATCCTCGATCTGCTCTCGGGAAAGCTCCGGGTTGCGGCCTTCGGACAGAAGGCACATCTCGGTGGTCAGCACGGTGCCCTCGCCGTCCACGTGGATGGAGCCGCCTTCGAGCACGAGCGAGTCGGGACGGTAGCGGTCGGCGCGCGCGAGGTCGGCCACCTTCATGCCCACGAGCGCATCCTGATCCCACGGGAAGTACAGGCCGTCCACCAGGCCGCCCCATGCGTTGAAGTGCCAGTGCACCGCGCGCAGGCCGCCGTTGTCGTCCACGACGAACGTGGGGCCGCAGTCGCGGATCCACGCGTCGTCGGAGGACATCTCGATGACGAGGATGTTGTCCTCGCCGGCCAGCGCGTAGTGCGCGGCCTCGTAGTCCTCGGGGTTCGCGCCCACGACGACGGGCTCGAACCGCGCGATGGCCCGCGCCACCTCGGCGTAGGCGCGCTGCGCGGGCTTCGCGCCGTCGCGCCAGTTGTCGGTGCGGTGCGGCCAGAGCATCCACACGCGCGTCTGCGGCTCGAACTCGGCCGGCATGCGGAATCCGTCGGCCTTCGGGGTGGATTCGTTCTCGTAGATGGTCTTCATAAAAGGTCCTTTCTGTCGTTTGCGGAAGGGGAAGAAAGAGGGGAAGGAGAAGGGCGGCCAAAAAGCCGAGAAGCGCCCTTCCCTCGCGGCGCGCGCCAGGCGCTTGCAAAACCGCCTCGCACGACGCACGCCGCGAGGGAAGGCCGGAGGCGAACGACGAGCGAAAGCCTCGCAGACGGCGCGCGCTCATCGCACGCCGCGCCAGTCCTCGCGACGCGCGATGCACAAGATCGGCCCGCGGGCGTTCGACGCTCGATGCGAAGGACCGCGGGCCCGCTACATCAGATCGCGCGGCTCGCGCCCGATGACCCGATCCTCCTCGACCGCAATCTTCTCCGACTCCGGCATCTCCACGTAGCCTTGCGCCACATCGAACGCCAGCGGATCGCCGCTTGCGTCCATGCCACGGTACTCCACCGTGCGCCCGCGCGCCGACACCACGCGCACGACCTCGCCGATGAGTACGAACGCGATCACGCCGATGAGCATGGGGATCTTCGACATCTCTTCCTCCGAGCCGTTGAGCGGCACGATGGTGGCGATGATGGACAGCACGAGCAGCACCACGGGCAGCCACGTGGCCACCAGAAGCACGCCGCGGCCTCCGGGCACCTTGAACACGCGCGGCGCGGCGGCGTCGACGCGGCGCAGCTTCAAAAACGCCGGGAACATGGGAATGTAGCTGATCAGCAGAAACACGATGTTCATGGAGAAGAATATCCAGAAGAACCCGTCGAACCCGGCCAGCTCCATGACCGGCGCCAACAGCACGAGCGCGCTCGCCACCACGCCGTTGATGACGGCGGCGCCGGTGGGCATCTGGTTCTTCTCGCTCTCGCGCGCGAAGGGCCGGGGCATGTTGCCCTTCTTCGCGGCGTGCTCGGCCACGAAGTTCACGCCGAACGACCAGCTGACCATGTTGCCGAACAGCGTAACGAGGAACACGATGCCCACCACGACGAACAGGGCGCTTCCCACGCCCGCCATGATGCCCACCGCGTCCATGATGCCCGAATCGAGCGAGATGTCCTCGGCGGGGATGGCCGCGCCGATGCCGAACGAGCTGAACAGGTACAGCGCGGCGATGGCGATGCCGCCGGCGATGATGGCGCGCGGAATCTGCCGGCTGGGGTTCTCCATCGAGCCCACGTAGGTGGTGATCACCTCGAAGCCCATGAAGTTGAACAGGATGATGGACAGATACGTCAGGCCGTTCGCGTCGAAGGAGGGCAGAAACGTCTCGGGCGCCATGTCGTTGGCGAAGCCGAAGGTCAGCGCGTACCAGATGCCAAGACCGCCCACCAGAAGCGCGATGCCCACCTTGAGCACGGCCGACAGGTTGAGGATCCACGCCGAGTCCGACACCTTCGAGAAGCTGAGGAACACGACGATCCAGATGAACGCCAGCTCGATGGCGAGCGCGGGGAGAAGGTCGAGCTCAAAGCCCGTGATGAGCGCGATCGTCTCGGGGAACAGAATAGCCAAAGACGCCATCCACAAGGGGAAGTTGATCCAATAGTACCAGCTCACACGGCTCCCCCAGCGGTCGCCGAACGCGCGGCGCACCCAGTCGTACAGGCCGCCCTCGTCGTCGTAGGTGGTGCCCAGCTCGCTGACCACAAGCCCGTAGGGCAAAAGAAACGCGATGATGAGGAAGATCCACCAGAAGAACTGGGAGTTGCCGATGGCGGCTGCGGGAGCCGCCGCCTCGGCCACGAACACCACGGTGATGACCGAGAGGATGGCGTCGATCAAGCGGAATTTCTTCGTTGCCATAGGTTTCCTTCTTTCAAAAACGAGCTATCCGAAAACGCCCCCAAAGGGATCCGTTCCCTTTGGGGGCACGAGGGCCTCTAGGCCGTCGGAACGCCTTGTTTGCCCAAGCCCTCCAGCAGGTAGTTCAGCTGGTCGCGCGCGTCGTCAGCCTCGGGCTGATCGAGATGCGCCTGGGCGCAGAAGTACGCGAGCAAGCCGCGGATGGAATGCTTGCGGTTCTCGGCCTCGTCCCAGCAGATGGACTGCGCGCCGTCGATGACCGCGTCGGTCACCTCCTCGCCACGCGTGGCGGGCAGGCAGTGCATGAACTTCGCGTGCGGAGCGGCCAGCGCCATAAGCTCCTCGGTAACCTGGTAAGTGGGGTAGAAGATGGCCATGCGCTCGTCTTTGGACAGCTCCTTGTCGTACAGGCCATACCACACGTCGGTGTACACGAAGTCGGCGTCTTTGAGCGCGGCCTCGCGGTCGTCGGTGACGGTCACGCTGCCGCCCGACTCCTCGCAGTTCTTGCGCCCGACGGCCAGCAAGTCATCGCCGATCTGATGGCCCTTCGGCCCGTATTGGACGAAGTCCATGCCCATCTTCGAGCAGATGAACATCTCGGACACGCACACCTGGGTGGCGTCGCCCACGAACACGAGCTTACAGTTCTCGATGCGCTTGCCCTCGGGCAGATGCTCGATCATGGTGAGCAAATCGCCCATCTCCTGCGTGGGATGGTTGTAGTCCGACATGCCGTTGATGACGGGCACTTCGGCGTATTTCGCCAGCTCGACGACATCCTCGTGGCGATCGACGCGCGCCTCGATGACGTCGAGCAGACGGCCCATCACGCGCGCCGTGTCTTCGATGGTCTCGTGCCCGCCCAGCTGGATGCTGCCGGGGGCGTAGAACTGCGCGGTGCCGCCGAGGTCGGCCATGGCGCCTTCGAACGACAGGCGCGTGCGGGTGGAAACCTGCTGGAAGATCATACCGAGCGTCTTGTGCTTCAAAAGCTCGGGGAAGTACCCCGCCTTCACGCAGCGCTTGAGCACGCGCGAGAGCTCGATCATGTCGAGCAGCTCGTCTTTCGTGAAGTCGTTGGTGTCGATAAAGTCCTTGGCGGTCATCGATGATCCTCCTTTGGGATAGAAACGGACGAACCGTCGTCGCAAGCCGCACGCGGAATGAGCGGCGGTCGGCTGACGACGGGCAGCGCAGCGGCGCGGCCGGATTGCAGTGCGGCCGCGCCGTGTGGCCAGTATCGACGCACGGACGGGCCGGCTCGACAAGAAGGGAAGGTCGTGCGAGAATCGAGGGGAAACCGAAACCGAACCGCAAAGGGAAGCGACCATGAACCTGCCCGGACTTGTCACCGTCCAAGCCGACCAAACCGAGGAGCTCGACGCGCTCGCCCGTATGGTGGGCACGTGCTTCCTCGAGGAGATGTGGTACGTCACCTGGCTTGAAGCCCTCGACGAACTGGACGTCCGACCCGAGCGCAAGCTCGAGATCACCCGCGCCGTCATTCAAGCGGATTACGCCGTGACCGCACCCTACGGGTGCGTCTACACGCTGCCCGACCGCTCAGGCGCGGCGAACGCCTACCTGCGCAGCGAGCTAGGCGATGCGACCTGGCCCGAACTCGAGGAGAAATCGGGCATGCTCCTGGCCGAAGCGCTCACCGCCGAGGAGGCCGCGGCGCTGGAACCGCGCGCCGAGAAGATGGAGTCCCTATCCGACACGAGCTGGCCGCTTGAGCGAGCGGGCGCGGAAGAGGACTTCATCTATTTCGTCTCCATCGGCGTCGATCCCGAGAAACGCGGCAGCGGCGCGTTCCGACGCCTGATCACGCCGTTTCTCGCCCATGCCGACGAGCGCGGCTTGGATTGCTACCTCGACTGCTACACCGACCGGCTTGAACAGCTGTACGGGCACTTCGGCTTCCAGACGGTAGAGCGCCGCAGCAGCGACACCTTCCCCATCGAAGAGCGCCTTATGATCCGTCGGCCGCGCTAGGAGCAGGATGCGATGAGATCGAGCGAAGTCGCGCGCTTGGCGGGCGTCACCGTGCGGGCGCTGCGCCACTATCACGCCATCGGCCTTCTGCCCGAACCGGCGCGCAGCGACAACGGCTATCGCGACTACGATATCGATGACCTCGTGCGCGTGCTGCGCGTGAAGCGGCTCGCCTCGCTCGGGTTTCCGCTCGAACGCATCGGCGGCATGCTGGAAGAGCTGGATGCCGATGCCGTGGCAGACGGGGGCCTTTCCGCAGCCGAACGCCAGCTTGACGAGCTCGACGCGGAACTGGCTCGGCAAATCGAGCGGCTTGAGCGGCAGCGGCACACCATCGCCGAGATCAAGCGCGAGCGAAGCTTGCCCGACATGCCGAAGCGAGGCGCACGGCTCATGGAGGTCGTGCGCGACATCGAGCGGGATGCCGGGCGCGCCGCGAGCGTCGATACCACCGACCGCGCCGGCATGCTCTTGGCCGCGCATCTTTACGACAACGCCGAGTTCGACGAAGTCATGCGCATCTTCACAGCCGTGCGCGATCGCGGCTTGTCGGATCAGCTGTACACCATCGGCGAGCGTTGCGACGCGCTTGCCGCCGATGCCCCGCAATCGAAGCGCGACGAACTGGTGGACGAAGCGTTCGCGCTGCTCTCGCAGGTGATCGATTGCTTGGATCCCGCGATCTGGCTGCGCGACTACAACCAGGTGGAGCGCCTTATCGACGCCTCGGCGCGCAAGATGATGAACCCGGCGCAAATCGAGGTGAGCGACCGCGTCGAAGCCCTGCTGGAGCAACGCGTCCGCGACCGCGCCGCCGAAGCGGCGACGGGCTGAGAACGCTCCGTCGCGCCCGTCAGAGCGCGGCAGGCGCGCACGGTTTTCGGCAGGCGTTGAAGGCTGAGGGCGCGCAGCCCTCGCGGCAAGGCAGCCCCCTCCCTTGCGGAGAGGCCTCGCTTTGTTGCGAGGGGCCTCGGATGCACGAAGATAGCCGCTGCGAAGCCCTTACTTGCCGCGCCGCCATCGCAGCAGGATCGCCCGTCGGAAAAGCCCCAGGTGGCCGAAGGGCCTTCCCGCCGAAACAACTCTTTGTCGCTCCGATGCGCACCGGAAGAGCTTCGCGACGGCGATCTTCACGCATCTGGAGCCATCGTCGCGGCGAGACGCGCGATGGCGGCGAGGGGTGGCGAAAGGATGGGACACCGTCCTTATGCCACCCCTTCGATGCCGACCGGAATCCCCGACCACCGAAGGGTTCGAGCGCCACCCTCTCGACATGCGAAACCACTCTCCGCTGCTCAACCTCCATCGGCGCGAACCCGCATTCGCCGGATCGTCAGCAGAGCCCCCGATCGGGTGCTTCGGGGACTTCGCATTTGCCGATCGGGACTTCCGAAGCGATGGCGGGGCCTTGCGCGGCAAGCCGATTTGGCCCATGCCGATCTTGGTTTAACAGCGAAAACCGCCCGATCTGGCACGGATCGCGTCTTGTGCATAGGCTTTCGCTCTCCGAAAGACCGTTTGAGGGAATTGCGGAGAAAACGACCTGCGGAAATGCCTTTAACCGACCGTATTGATCCACTGCAAGCCATACACAAAACGTAATCCGTACCAGTTTCGGCACTTTTCTCTGCCAAACCAAGATTTACAGAGAGAATGCCCATTCGTGGCGGGTTTTGACGGAAATCCGCGATCGCTCACGTGCCCTTGCGGCATGCGGGCGCGCGAGCGCAGGCGCGACCAGGCATTTCCCAAAACAGAGAGGAAGAGCCGCCCTCGGTGCCTCCCCTTCGACCGCGGTTTTTCGTCAAAACCTGCCACGAGGGGCCTCTGTTAAACCAGGATTGATAAGCGGGTCGGCCCGCCGGTCAAGGCTCTGCCGTTTCGGGCCGAAGCCTATGACAGACCGGAATCAACGCAGCTTGCGTTCTTCCGATATCGAGCCTGATCGGGATAAACTCGGCTCGAGACTCGGCGAACGCGAGCTCGTGTCAATTTTTGCTTACCATAGAGGGGACACCTCTCCAGTACAAAATCACGGTTAAGAACGATTTTTCAGCCGAGTGGAATGTCGCGACCTGGCGTTTCTCCAAAAACAGTCTCAAAAGGGGGGTGCGGACAAAAAGTTGGACACTCCGGTGTCCGGATTGGAGTCCGCA
>LHCFR01400__coassemble_1196_pt1 | contig 18815 bp, 19 predicted proteins | sample LHCFR01400__metabat2_high_PE_020 | metagenome-assembled genome bin LHCFR01400 | reverse complement strand
CGTCTCTGGAGGCGGCAACCGTGCGCGACGCCGTCTTCGTCGTCGCATGTAACGAGTTAGTATAGCGCATTCCGGACGCTTGCGCGAGAATCGCGGGAACACCTCGCGCGCCCATGGCGCTGCGGTGCTCAGGACACAGAAACGGAGAGAGGACGCCGCTTCGCCCCGGTTCCCAACCCAGGTGGCGCGCGCCTCTCCATGAGCTCAAGCGCGCCCCACGAGAACCGCGTCGGAAAGCTACAGGAAGCGATACTGCACGGTGCGCAGACCCCATTCGGTGCAGGAGGAGTAGCCGAACGCCTTCCACACGCCGGGCTGCAAATCGAGGGAGCGGCTGCCGCCGCCCATGTAGCCGCAATCGTTCACGATGGCGAACACGGTGATGCCGTTGTAGGATATCTCGACCGTTCGGCCGTAATACTGCCAGTAACGATCCCATGCCATGGGCACCGCCACGCCCATCGACCAGTCGTCGCACACATCCCCCGTGGCCGTGACGCCGGGATTAGGGGTGTAGGGATCGGTGGAGCCGCCGTACGCCGAGGCGATTCCGGTCGACCAGCCCGCGCCCGCGCTCGGTCCGGTGTTGTTGCCGGAGGACGAGCCGCCCGTGCCCGCATCGTCCCCCTCGCCGGCATCGGGCTGCGGGGCGGGATCGGGCTTCACCTCCTGCTGCTGGTCGCCGGGACGCATCGTGTTCGTGTTCGCCTCCTCGACGGCCACCGGCTCGCTCAACTCGCCGGCGGCAGCGGCTTCCTCGGCCTTGCGCTTGAGCTCTTCGAGGCGGGAGGCCTGGTCGCTGCGCTCGCTCTGGGCGCTTTGCAGCTGCGTCGAAGCCTCGGCCGCCGCCTGCTCGGCCTCGGCGCGCTTTTGCTCAAGCTCGGCCAACTTCGCATCCTGAGCGTCTTTTTGGCTGTTCAGCTCGGCCACGAGGGCGTCGAAGCGCGCGGAGCGCTCCTTCTGGGCGGCCACTTCGTCGGCTTGGTAGCGCATGATGCTGTCAAGGTAGGCGAGGTTGCGCAACAGCTCGCCGAAGTCGGACGATTCGAAGAGCAGCGAAAGCACCGATTCGGCTGCGCCGCCGTTGGCGTACTCGTAGGCGGCGCTCTTCGCCAAGGCGTTGCGCCCCTCCACCACGGCGGCCTGCGCCTCCATGGCCTGGGCCGCCGTCTCGTCGATACGCGCTTGAAGCTCGGCGATCTCCTGCTCGAGCGCCTCGTAGTCGGAGGCGATGGACGCCGCACGCCCCTCTGCGTCGTCAAGCGTCGATTGCGCATCGTCCACGGCGGATTGCGCCTCGTCAAGAGCTTCCTGCGCCTCGTCGGCGGCCTGCTGGGCCGCTTCGGCCTCGCCAGCCTCCGCAGCAGGGGCCTCGTCGGCCCACGCGCTGCGGCCCGGATCGGCAAAAGCCGCAGGAAGCGCCAGGCCGAGGGCGACCAGGCATGCGAGCGCGCCCCGCGCAACCGCGCGGGCCCTTCGGCTCGTCGGCATCGTGCGAACCATCATGCAACCTCGCTTTCGATCAGCAGCCGATCGCGCGCGGCATCGAGCGCCGCCGCGAGATCGACGATAAGATGCTCGTTGTCGGTGAAGTACTCGTCATCGTAGTCGGCATCGGACATGATGGCCACCACGTACGCGCCGTCGTCGTCCACCACCAGGCCCGCATCGTTGAGCGCGGCCGTGCTGTATCCGGGGAAGTCCACCTCGTAGCCCGGTTTCGAGAGCACCGTGCAATCCACACCGAGCGCCTCGCGCAGAAACGAGGCGTGCGTGCGCTCGAGCAGGCCCCGGCACCACGCTGCGTTCGGATCGTCGCCCATGAGGAAGGCTCCTGTGTTGAGCCATAGCTTCGCCAGATCGCGTGGCGTGTACGAGGGATACCACTCGCCGAGCCACGCCGCCGCGTCCACATCGGCCTGAGCGCACCATGCTTCGAAGCCGGCGGCCTCGAAGCGCTCGCGCAGAAGCGCGTAGCCGGTGTTGTCCGAGTAGACGAGGGTGTTCTCGAGCACGGTGCGCAGGTCGTAACAGGTAAGGTCGTCCTCGGCCATGATGCCCGTGCCCTCCATGACCAAATCCTCTTCAACCTCGTCATCGAGCGAGGCCGCGCCGCTGGCCACGGCGTCTTGCAACACGTACGAAGCGAACGGAGCCTTGACGGTGCTCGCGCAGAAGTACAGGCCATCGGCGTTGTAGCCAAGACCGCGCTGCGAGGCCAGATCGTACACGACGAACCCCACGCTGCAGCCCGCGTCGGCAAAAGCGGCGATGGCGGCCTCCACATCGGCGGCCTCGTCGGAGCCGAGCACGCGCGAAGTGCCGTCGGAAGCGTCGAACAGGTTGAGTTCGTTCGTGGACGAAGCGCCGTTGAGCGCCGAACGCGCCTCGGCGGCCACGGCGAGAGGATCGGGAACGGACGCATCCGGCAGGGAAGACGGCTCGGCCTGCTCCTCAAGCTGGACGGCCTCTGCCTCGTCGAGCCCGACCGCCGCCGTCGCGACGTCCTCTGCGACAGAGGTCGGCGAAGAGGGCGGGACGGGCGTTTCGGGAGTGGGAGACAGCGCAAGCGCAGCGCCGATCACGCCCGAAAGCGCGAGCACGCCGGCAACCGCCGCGGCGGCAGCTTTCGCCGGCAAAGGCGCTTTCCGCACCATTCTCGCTATGTCATCCCAGTTCATCGCCATATTCGTCTCCCGGCGCACGCGCCGTTGCCAGCGTTTCCCCGGCGCGCGAAGCGCCCTGCCTAGGAAGTATTCCCCATCAAGCGCCAGGCGGCAAGTGCGCGCCGGACAATCAACATAGGAGGGCCACGGGTTTTGCGGCCGGTTTTCGCCTCCGCTGCCGAAGCGTTCGCAGACGCTTCGGAGGAGATGCGCGCCGCTTCGGAGCCGCGAATGCGAGGATGTGCGGATGTGCGGCGATTCCGCAGACGCGCCTGGTCAGCCCCCTCCCCTGCGCTCTGCGTTCGCACCAGCGGATCGCCTTGCGCCGCCCAAACCCGCCATCCCGCCACGCGACGACGCGCCGCCCTTTCGCCACCCTTTTGACAGCGTCCCCAACCTTTCACCATGCTTTCGTCACGCTCTCGTCACGCCCCTTTGTCACGCCGCGGGTCGCCGTGCGGGATTTCGGCCCGAAAATGGCCACGAAGCCGCGTTCTGGCACGGATCGGCCCCCTCGGGCGCGCGTCCGGAACTCGCGACCTGGCCTTTTGCCGGAAGCGCCCTCCGCGGGGGCTCCCGGACCCCGCCTTTTCGTGCCAGAACGCGGTTCCGTGGCCATTTTCGGGCCTTTTTCGCGCACGGGACAAGATCGGCAGCTAAGCGACGCGCCGAAACGCAAACTCCAACCCGCCGAACCCCCGCCGCCCCGACCCGACGGACCGCCTATGCCGATCTCGCTTTGGCAGTGAGAACCCCTTCCCGCGGCAAATCGTATCCTCCGACCAATTTGCGGCCCTTAACTGATTCCTCCGGCCGACACACATCCCCCAGCCAACAAGGGAAGGGGCAAGAGGACAACAAGCGCGAAGAACGGCGAAGGGGGAAGGAAGGAGAGGGAGGACCGGTCGGGCGTGACCAGTTGGCCAGTCAGGAGATGGGCAAGCGTTTCTTTTTCGGACATGAGCCAGCTTTCCCGCGAAAAGGGTCGATCTCTTCGCCCCTCAACAGGAAATTGCCCGCTTTTCCCGATGGCGGGGTTGCCAGCAGCGGGGGCGCGGGGCACCATAGGCGCAGCAAGAGCCGCAATGCAACCGCCGCGCGAAGGAGCCGCCGTGAACATCGTCTGCCTCGACCTCGAAGGGGTGCTGGTACCCGAGATTTGGATCGCGTTCGCCGAGGAAAGCGGCATCCCCGCGCTTTCACGCACCACGCGCGACGAGCCCGATTACGACAAGCTCATGGCCTACCGGCTGGGCATCCTGCGCGAGCACGGTTTGGGGCTGACGGAGATCCAGCAGGTCATCGCCGGTATCGAGCCGCTGCCGGGTGCGCACGAATTTCTGAACGACTTGCGCAAGCGGACGCAGGTCGTCATCATCAGCGACACGTTCACCCAGTTCGCACGCCCCCTTATGGAGAAGCTGGGCTGGCCGACGCTCTTCTGCAACGAGCTGGAAGTGAATGCCGACGGCACCGTGACGGGCTGGCGCATGCGCACGCCGAACTCGAAGCTGGACACCGTGTGCGCGCTGCAATCGGCCGGCTGCCAGACCATCGCCGCAGGCGACAGCCACAACGACCTCGCCATGATCCGCGCCAGCAAGGCCGGCTTCCTCTTCCGCAGCACCGAGGCCATCAAGGCCGAGAATCCCGACCTGCCCGCGTTCGACCGCTACGATGATCTGCTGACCGCCATCGAAGCGGCCTTGGAAGCGTAGCGCGCGCCGCGATGCGCCGTTGGGGAACCTACCGTGGATAACGTCACCGCCCGCGCGCTCTGCGCCGTGAACAAGCGCTTCTATCAGCGTCAATGCGCGTCGTTTTCCACCACGCGCACCACGCCATGGGAGGGGTGGCAGCTTTGTTTGGAGTGGGCACGGAAGGCGCGGCGGGCAGAAGGCACGCAGACGGGCGACAATGCGGGCGCAAGAGCCGCGCACGGAGACGAGAACACGGCTGCAGGAATCGCGCGCGAGAACGGAAACGCAGGCCCACAGATCGCACGCAGGAGCGAAGACGCAGGTGCGAGAGCCGCGCAAGAAGGCAGAAACACGGACGCGGAGGACGCGGACGGAAAAGGAAACGCAGACGCGAGAGCCGCGCGCGGAGACGGGAGCGCAAAGGTAGATATCGCGCGCGGAAACGAAGGCGCAGGGGCAGGAGCCGAGCACGAGAGCGAAAACGCGGACGAACAGAGCGACATGCGAAGACGGCAAGGGGACGCAGACGCGAAAACCCTGCGGTCGGAGCATGCGCGACCTGCGCTTTCCGTACTCGACCTCGCATGCGGAAACCTGCGCTTCGAGGCGTTTTTGGCAAAGGAGCTGGCCGACACCGACTTGGCGTTCCACACGGCAGACGACTGCGACGCGCTGGTGAAGGGCGCGCCGTGGAGGCCGGACCCCGCCGATGGGGCCGCCCTCGGCAACCGGGCCGCCGGCTCTATCCGCTGGCATCACCAAAGCTTCGACGTGCTGGCGGCATTGGATGCCGAGGGGCGCAGCGACGGGGCGGCGTTGGATGCCGAAACACCCGGCGGCGGCCCCGCTCTGGCCGAAGCGCTGCAGACGCCCCGCTGCGATCTGGCAGTTTCATTCGGGTTCCTGCATCACATCCCGCTGCCGCGCTGGCGCGAAGAGGTGCTGGCGATGCTGGCGGCCAAGGTGCGGCCGGGCGGGTTCGTCATCGTGTCGCTTTGGCGCTTCTTGGAGAATCCCCTGCTGGCCCGTAAAGCGGAGGCCACGCACGAGCACGCGCTGGCCGAGCTGGGGCTGCCCCCGCTCGATGCCGGCGACCGTCTGCTGGGCTGGAGGGACGAGCCGGGGGCGTACCGCTACTGCCACAGCTTCACCGACGGCGAGATCGATGCGCTGGCGGCCTCCGTGGGCCACGCCGTCACCGAGGTGGCCCGCTTCCGCGCCGACGGCCGCGACGGCGCGCTTAACAGCTATTTGGTGCTGCAGGTAGAATAGGCAGTCGATGGAAGATATCTTGCTGGACATACTGGAAGAGCTGCGGCGGGAGCGCGACGTGCCGGATGCGCCCGCCGTGGACGGCAAGGCGGTGGCGCGCATCATCCGCAAGCGCAACGAGGGACGCGCGAGTGGCGACCACTTCGCCAAAAAGCACCTCTTCCCCTATTACCAACAGGTGAAACGCGACGACCCTGCCCGCTGGCGCAGCTGGGACATCGACGAGGCGCTGGAAGCGCGCCTCGTGCGGCTTCTGCGCGTGAAGCCGCGACGCACGGCGTCGGGCGTGGCCACCATCACCGTGCTCACGAAGCCGTGGCCGTGCGCCAGCAACTGCCTGTACTGCCCGAACGACCTGCGCATGCCGAAAAGCTATCTGGCCGACGAGCCCGCGTGCCAGCGCGCCGAGCGCGTGTTCTTCGACCCGTATCTGCAGGTGGCGGCGCGGCTGCGCACGCTCGAGCAGATGGGCCACATCACCGACAAGGTGGAGCTCATCGTGCTGGGCGGCACATGGAGCGACTACCCCGAGGGCTATCGCATCTGGTTCGCAAGCGAGCTGTTCCGCGCGCTGAACGAGGCGGGCGAGTGCGACGAGGAGCAGCGGCGAGCGCGCATGGAGGCTCGCCGCGCGCGTTATCGGGAAGCCGGCATCCCCGAAACGCGCGAGGAGGCCGCGGCGTTCGCCGTCGACGCGCAGCGGCAGGTGAACGCCAGCGCGCTGCGCTACAACGACGCGATGGCGTACCTGTACGGCCCCGGCAGCCCGTGGGAGCGCCTTGCCGCCGAGCAAACGACCGACCTCGCCGAGCTGGAACGCCAGCACGCCGCCAACGAGCGCGCGGCGCACCGCGTGGTGGGACTGGTGGTGGAAACGCGGCCCGACGCCGTCACGCCCGAGGCGCTGGCGGAGCTGCGGCGGCTCGGCTGCACGAAGGTGCAGATCGGCGTGCAAAGCCTCGATGAGCGCACCCTCTCGCTGAACGCGCGGTGCCTCTCCCCCGCGCGCATCGCGGAGGCGTTCGCGCTGCTGCGCCTGTTCGGCTTCAAAATCCACGCCCACTTCATGGCGAACCTCCTCGGTGCCACGCCCGCGGCCGACAAGCGCGACTACCGCCGCCTCGTCGCCGACCCGGCGTTTCTGCCCGACGAGGTGAAGCTGTACCCGTGCGCGCTCGTGGATGGAACGGGCCTGATGGCGCACTACCGCGACGGCAGCTGGCGGCCCTACACCGAAGAGGAGCTGCTTGACGTGCTGGTGGAGGACGCGGCCGCCACGCCGCCCTACACGCGCATCTCGCGCATGATCCGCGACATCTCATCGCACGACATCGTGGCGGGCAACAAGAAGGTGAACCTGCGCCAATTGGTTGAGCGGCGCGCGGAAGAGGCCGGCGTGCGCTTCGAGGAGATCCGCACGCGCGAGATCGGCACGGACGGAGCCGACGTGGGCGCGCTGGCGCTTTCCGTCGTGGCATACGAAACCGCGGTGGCAAGCGAGCGCTTCCTGCAATGGACCGCGCCGGACGGGCGCATCGCCGCGTTCCTGCGCCTGTCGCTGCCGTTCCCCTCATGCGTGGACGACCTGCGGGAGCGGTTCGCCGACTTCCCCATCGGCCCCGGCGAGGCCATGATCCGCGAGGTGCATGTGTACGGCGCCGTGGCCGGACTGCACCGCACAAGCGCCGGCGCCCAGCACCTCGGCTTGGGCAAACGGCTCATCGAGGCCGCATCCAGCATCGCCCGCGAGGACGGTTGCGAAGCCCTCAACGTGATCAGCGCCGTGGGCACCCGCGAGTACTACCGCGGCCTGGGCTTTCAGGACAAAGGGATGTACCAGCAGAAGACTCTGTAGCGCCCAACCCCTCGCTCCCCCGAGCCCGCTCCAACCGAGAAACGGTGCCGTCGCTCACGAGAGTCCCCTTTCTGCCTCCATGTCCACAACCGCATCGCGCGCCTCATCCGCGATCACGCGAGCGCAGGAGGGGGTCAGGCCGGCGCGCGCGCCGACTGCCAGCAAGTCCTCGAGTTCGATGTTCCGGCCTTTGCCGTTCACCGTCGTGGCGTGTTCGCCGTTCATGCCGTCGTTGCGCGTGAGGTCGTACGCTGGGGAGAGCGTCCAAGCGCCGCGGGGCTCGTCGTAGAGGTACGAGAAATTCTTGGCGTGGTCGTCTCGGTTCCCCACGAATACGTTGAAGCACATCAGGCGATAAAGCCGCTCCACCTCGCTGAAATCATCCGTCAGCTTCAGCGTAAGCTTCATCAGCATGTCGTAGTCGAGATTCGGTATCCGATGCGACGTCTCCAAGAGCGCGCCGGCCGACGCCATATGGACTTTGGTCGTTCGCCCGTGCGCGTTCCGCACGCGGTCGAACCGCCGCACGCCGAAATACCCCTCGCATCGCTTCGAGGGAAACAGCCGCACCTCCGGCATGGCGATGCCGCACGCCTGGGCGGCCAGCGCTATGCGGTACTCCTCCAAGCCGATGGCGGGGCCGTCCACGGAGGCGGGGAACTTCACGATCCATTCCTCCCCGTCGATACGCGTCAGTATCTTCGGACGGGCGCCGCCCGAAGAGCCGCCCAGTGCGAAGAGGGCGTCAAGGTCCTCGGAGAAATCGGTGCGCAGCAGCCGCGCGCACTCCTCGGCAAGCTCATCGAGGTCGAGCGCGGAGCCGGCAAGCGGAACGTCCGTCGCCGGCTCGTATTCGAGCGCACCCATGCCGCTGCTCCCCACGAGGGAAAGTCGCGCGATGGGGCCGACCTCGTACGGGTCGATGCCCTGCGACCGCAGCAGCCGGTCAACCAGAAGCCGCCCCCATCCATCAGGCAAGCTGTCGTCGAACACGCCGAACACGCCGTCGAGCGGATGGCGGTCGGCGACGAACACCCTCTTTTCGAGCGGCAGACTCAAGGGGCTTATGCTGAAGCCGTCGCGCAGCCATTCGTCCTCGTACTCGAACGCCAGCACGCCGTCGCGCGTGGCGGCGAGGGTTCCGACGGAGCGGCCCGCGTAGAATACGTACACGGATTTGGAGGCGAGGCCCGCCCTGTCCAAGAACCTACGGGCAGCAAGCGAGGGCGGGTTTTTGGAAGCGGCGGCGGGCTTGGCGGGCGAGGTTACACCCAACATGGGTTCGGACTTACCGCTCATCAAGGACCTCCTGTATCGACGCATAGCCGCGCTTCGAGAACAGCGCGGCGAAATCTGCCTCGCAATCGAGCGCGATCGCCAGCTTGATGAGCGAGGCGAGCGCGATCTGATGCTCGCGCTCGAACCGTTTGAGCGACCCGAGGCTCACGCCCGACTTCCGCGCGAGCTGCGCCTGGGTGAGCCGCCGCTCCTTGCGCCGCGCGCGAACCCGCCCCGCCAACGCGGCGGCAATCTCCTCCGGCATCTGTTGATCAAGAAGAGTTATCATAGCTAATATTTTATCCAAATAGGGAAAATATTCAATATATGGCTTATATACGAGCTGCATTTGATGTCGTAAAGCCAATGGGAACCACCGCAGTCTCCGCGCCGCAAACCCCCTATTTGACCGCAATCGCAAGGCAGGAGCGGAAGCCCACGCGGCGCCACTCCACGCGGGAAAACCACGGGGAGAGGATGGCTCGCAGTTCGGATTCGCTGTAGATGCGCACGTCGCCCTCGAAGCTGTGCCTCATAAACGCGTTCATGAGCGCGCGGGCAGGCGCAGGCTGCCAGCAATCTCCGATGACGAAGGCACCGCCCGCCGCCAGCACACGCCATGCTTGGAATGCGGCACGATGCGGGTCGGGGTAATGATGGAATGAGTCGTTGCAGTACACGAGGTCGAACAACCCGTCCGAAAACGGAAGCCGCTCGCTGTCCGCGCACGCCAGCCGCGCACGACTGCCGAGGCGCGCCGCGGCGCGGGAGAGCATCCGCTCGGAGAGATCGACGCCAGAAAGCTCGCAGGAGGGAAACGCCTCCAGCACCTGCTGCGCCAGTGCGCCGGTGCCGCAGCCCATATCGAGGATGCGCAACGGACGCGAGAGGGCGTGCGGAGCGCGCGAATCGCACGAGGTGCCCGAATCGCCTAGGGCATGCGAATCGCGAGAATCGCACGAGGTGCCCGAATCTCCTAGGGCATGCGAATCGCACGGAAAATGCAGGGTGCGCAGGGAGCGCGAAACGTGCGGGATGTGCGGGATGTGCGCGGGATGCGAATCATATGGGATGCGCGTCGTCTGACGGCAGGGGGCGAAAGCATCGCCATCCGCGCCCGCGGCCAAGGCCGCAGCGCATTCCCGCAACGCCGACAGCACGTGCGGGTAGAGCGAGCGCGCATGGGCGCCCTTCATATCCTCGTCATAGGTGGCAGCTTGAAGGTCGAACGCCCGACGGGACTGCTCGCGCTTCCGCTGCGCCTCGCACGCGAAAGCGGAGCCCGCAGCACCTTCGTCTTTCGCACGTTTTCTCCCCTTGAACTCCCCCTCCCCTCCCTTTTCCTTTTCCACTTTTCTCCCTTCCCCTTTATCCTCTTCCTCTTTCTCTCCCTCCCGCTTTGTCTCGCCTTCCTTCCCTTCCCGCTTCGCCTCTTCCTCTCCCCCTTCCCGCTTTCTCCCTTTTCTCTCCTCCTCTCCCGCGCCTCTCTTCTTTTTCAAATCCTCCATTTTCCCCGCTCTCTCTTCCCTTCCCTCTCCCGTTTCTTCTCTCATTTCTCGCTCCTTTCATTGAACAATGTTTAATGACTTTGCCAAAAGAAAACCCCGGCACGCCGCGAAAAACGGCTGCGCGGGGCCGAGGCTTATGCGAAGGGCTACGGCGCGGGGCGCGTCTGCGACGCCAGCAGCACGTCGAGGTAGCCGCGCACGAGCGCGAGCTTCCGCCGATCGGGCGCATCGGGGGCGGTCATGATGCCCAACTGGCCGTTCAGGATGAAGTCCACCAGCACCTCGGGGCTTTCCACCGTCATGCCGCGGCGGCGCGCGTCGGCGTTTACGGCGGCCAGCACATGGGGGCGCAGCCGCTCGGACAGGGCGAAGAACAGCTGGCGATGGAACGCACGGCTGCCCTGCGCATGGAAGAATTCGTGATAGCGCAGGTTGCCCTCCTCTGCCGCGGCTGCGAACAGGGTATCCATCTTCTCGGCGAGCGTCAGGCGCGCATCGTCGAGGATGGGCAGGAACGCATCCGCGCACTCATGCGCATAGACGTCCAGCGCGGCGGCGAACAGCTTTTGCTTGGAATCGAAATAGTGATAGCACAGCCCCGCCGTGATGCCCGCGGCGCGCGAGATGTCGCGCATCGACACCGCGTCGTAACCGCGCTCCGCGAACAGCCGCATGGCCGCATCGAGTATCTCCCGCCTCCGCTCCTCCGGATCTTTCACCGTGCGCGCCACGAAGCTCCTTTCGCCATCCGGTCATGCCGCGAAGCTCAGTATGCCCCTTCATTGAACGAATGTCAATAAAGGGGTGAGGGGGGGTGCGCAGTGGGAGGATGCATGGCAACCCTGCCCTCCGAAAGTCCGAAGGCACGCGCCATCGCGCCGATCGAGGGATGAGGAGCGCGCAAAGAGAGGGAGAAGCACATGGTGAGGGAGGGGACACGTGGAGAGCGCAAAGAGAGAGGGCATGGCGAGAAAGGAGGGCCGCACGGGGTGCGCATGATGAGCGAACGGGCAAGCAAGCGAACGAGCGAGCGGAGGAGGCGCATAGCAAGAAGAAGGCACCGGAAGGACGTCCGCATGTGCGGCTCCTCGCCTTGCGCGGCGCGAAGAAGCGCCCGAAGACGCCGCCGCGTCGAAGAAGGAGGCGCATCGCGCTTCGGCGAAAAGGCTTTCCACGGGAGCGGCTTCCGACAGAAGGAAGTCCCCGACAGGAAAGGGACCTTCGGCGGGAAAGGGACCTTCGGCACAAGCGGAACCTTCAACCCTCGTCCGTTGCAGATGTTGCAACGTTTGCCCAAGCCTGACGGCATCGCAGCGGCGCATGCGCGTCGTGGTACCATAAAGCGCATGCAACTCCTCTGCCCTCGCATAAAAGGAACCGACACGGGCTCCCTTCCCGTCCTTGCCCGCACGCATCCGCACGCCGTGCGCACACCCGACCGCGCTGGCACGGCGCGGACGAACGCGACACGGGCCGCCCGCGCACCCGAGAGGCGCGATTCCGAAAAGCGCACGTCCGCAGAACTCATACTTGCAAGGAGCGCGCCCACGGGGTACGCCTCCGCAGAGCGCACATCCATGGGGCTGGCGCTTGCAGAACCCGCATCTGCGAGAAGCGCCCCTGCAGAGCGTGCGTCCGCAGGGCGCATCTCCGCGGAACACGCACTTGCGAAACGCACCTCCGCGGAGCTCGCCTTCGCAGAACGCACGCTCGCAAGGAACGCGCCCACGGGGTGCGCGCCCACAGAACGCACGTCCTCAAAGCGCCCGAAAAGCGCCGCCGACGCGGCGGCTCCTAGGCGCGATGTCGCGGAGAGGCGGTGACCCGTGCAGTCGCAGCGCCTGTTTGAAATCGTCTTTCTGCTGATGGAGCGCTCGCCGCGCACCACCGGCGAGCTGGCCGAGCGCCTCGAGGTGTCCACACGCACCGTGCGCCGCGACGTGGAGGCGCTTTCGGCGGCGGGCGTGCCCGTGTACACGACGCGCGGAAGGGGTGGCGGCGTTCGCCTCATGGACGGCTACGTGCTCGACCGGTCGCTCGTGACCGACGCCGACCAAGCCGAGATCCTCGCCGGGCTCGCGACGCTGCGCCAGACCGGCGCAACGGACGACGAGGGGCTGGCCGAGCGCATGGCGCGCCTCTTTCGCTGCGAGAACGCCGACTGGCTCGACATCGATTTCTCGTTTTGGGGCGCACCGCCCGCGCACCGGCGCACGTTCGATCTGGTGAGGCGCGCCATCGTGGAGCGAAGGCCGCTCACGTTTCGCTACTGCGACTCCTGCGAGCGCACGACACGGCGCACCGTGGAGCCGGCGAAGCTCGTGTACAAGGAGCGCTCGTGGTACGTCCGCGCCTGGTGCCGCGAGCGCGCGGATTGGCGCACGTTCAAGGTCATCCGCATGGAGGAGGGCTCCCTTGAGCTGGGCGAGGACACATTCGAGCCGCGTCCGCTGCCGCCCGACCTTGCGGATTCCCGCCCCACCGGACGCGAAGAGCGCCTCGTGCTGCTGTTCTCGGGCGACGAGGGCCGCGTGCGCGAGGAGTTCGACCCCGCCGCCATCGAGCGCCTTGGCGACGGCCGTCTGCGCGTGGAGCTGCACGCCGAGCCCACCGAGCGCGCACGCCGCCATCTGCTGTCGTTCGGCGCGAGCCTGTACGTGGAGGAGCCCGCGCACCTGCGGGCATGGCTGCGCAACGAAGCCGCCGCCCTCGTGCGGCGCTGCGAGGAGGGCTGGCAGAAATGACGACCCGTCGCGCGCTCTTCCAAAGGTTCGCGCACCGGCTGCATTACCTCGCGATCGAAAAAGAGCGGTGGTTTTCATAACCGGACATGCCCTGTCCAGTTACGTCCGGTATCGTGCCCTTCGTCAGCACATCGAGTGAAAGGACATGGGCCATGCAAAAGACACCGAGGGGAAGCGTCGTCGCCTACCTGCCCGAACGCTTCGCGGACTGGGAGGCGGGGCTTGCCTGCGCGGAGCTCAACAAACCGGATGCCGGATACCGCGTGCTCACGATGTCGGCCGACGGCACGCCGCGGCGCTCCATCGGCGGCTGGACGGTCGCTGCGGACCTCTCGCCCGACGAGCTGCCCGACAACGCGCGCCTGCTCATGCTCGTGGGCGGCGAAACATGGCTCGACGGCTCGAACGACGCCGCGCTGCGCGTCGTGGACGCATGCGTGGCGCGCGATGTGCCCGTGGCGGCCATCTGCGGCGCCTGCACGTTTTTGGCCCGGCACGGGTATCTGGACGCATGCGAGCACACGGGAAACGCCACCTTCGAGTTCGCCGAGCTCGCGCCCGCCTACCGAGGGCAGAAGCTCTTCCGCAGCACGCCAGCCGTGGACGGCGGGGCGTTCATCACCGCCAACGGCGCGGCAAGCGTGGAGTTCGCACGCCTTGTGCTGGCCCGTCTCGGCGTGAGGCCGTGGGGTGACGAACGCGCATGGTTCGCCGCGTTCAAGCGCGGGACGTTCGTGGAAGGGTGAGCGCGCGCAGCGACCACGCGCAAACGGACAAGGAACAAAGAGCAAGGAGCATTCCCATGACCGCCGCATTCGATTTCAAGAAGGAATACCGCGACCTCTACCTGCCGAAAACCACGCCCGCGCTGATCGACGTGGGTCCGATGACGTTTCTCGCCGCGGCGGGCGCGGGCGACCCGAACGAGGAGGAGGGCGCGTACGCAGCAGCACTCGAGGCGCTTTACGCCCTCTCGTTCACCATCAAGATGGCAAAGAAAGGCGACTGGCAGCCGGAAGGCTACTTCGATTACGTGGTGCCGCCGCTCGAAGGGCTGTGGTGGGGCGGCGGATTCGACGAAGCGCGCGCCGCGGACAAGGGCGCGCTTCGTTGGGTGTCGCTGATCCGCCAGCCGGATTTCGTCACACCCGAGGTGCTTGCCTGGGCCGCCGAGCGCGTGGCGGCAAAGAAGCCAGGGGCCGACGTGGGCCGCGTGCGCCTCGTGCGGTTCGCCGAGGGGCCGTGCGCCCAAATCATGCACAGAGGGCCGTACGACGACGAGCCCGCCACCGTCGTAGCGCTCGAGGCGTTCGTCGCCGCATCGGGGCGCGAGGACGACATCGCCGAGCCGACCAGCGACGAAGCGCTGCTCGACGCCCTCGACGCGCACGGCGGCGTGCCCGCCGTGCGGCTGCATCACGAGATATACCTGGGCGACCCCCGCCGCACGAAGCCGGAAAACCTCCGAACCGTGGTGCGCCACCCCGTTCGCCGCGCGTAAGGGAAGCGAGGTGCGGCTAATTCGACGCCAAGCCTCCGGCGAAGCGGACGCCAGGATCCGCCCGCTGATGCTCGATGTGGAATACGACCACGCGGCGACGAGCATCGTCTTTCGTATAGTACAAAGTGAACGGGGTATCAGGCACCGCGATGAAACGACACGGGAACGGAGGCCGCGCAGCTTCGTAGTGCGGATCGTACCTGTGACCGATGTCGGGAAACAGCGCGAGCGCACGGCGATACTCGTCGACCTTGTCGTACACGCGCTCACTCTCGATCTCGGCCATCATGAAATCAACCACAGAGCGCGTGTAGGCAACTTCATACTCGCCCATTTACGACCAGCCCTTGGCACGGCGAATCTCCCGATCCGCTTCTGACGCATTCACCGTATTGCCGTCGAGAACGTCTGCATAACCCCTCATCAAGCTACGATACGTGCGAAGCTCCTGTTCAAAAAGCTCGTTGCGAAACGACATGGCCTCGTCAAACGCCGACGCATCCATGACCACGACGCACGCCGCCCCATTGCGCGTCAGGTAAAGCGGCTCGCAGGTGTCTGCCAACTCCTCGATGAGCGCGTTCTGGTTTCGGTTGAACTCGGAGAGCGATCTGATAGCGGGCATCGATAACTCCTATCATGAAAATAACAGTATATTTGCAGTGAATTATCCATGCAAAGAGCGTACCCGTCAAGCGACTTCAGTTGGGAGAAGGGAAAGTACGAGAGAGGAGAGGATTCCGTCAGGGTCGTTGCCCATTTCCGCATCGCCTCCCCTTGCCGCGCGCCCACGTATAAGCGGTGGCCCACCCCCACCAGTTCCATCCAACTCGAAGGGACGCAGGGGTAACGAATGTGCCCGGAGAGCCTTTCTGCCCTTTTCGTCAAACCAATGCGGGCGCACAACCCTCAGCAAGAAACCAGACGCCTCCTCGGTGGACGAATCGCTCTTGAAATCCAACCTCCGGAGTTGCATCCTCGACACACCGAGCGGTTCGCTCTATCCAAGATTGCGCAACCGTTTAGATTTGCCGAAATCGCCCACACTTCGCCCCTTGCGGAAGGCCCGCGCCAAGCAGACCGCCCGAACATCGCATGCCCGACAACTCCGCGGGAAGGCCCATCGCAGCTCCGCAAAAGCCCGCCGCCAACCAACGAACCCAAGGCCGTACCCGACAACCTCGCGGGAAAACCCTCGCGTACAAGCCCGATGACCTTGCGGGAGAACCCCCTCCCCCGCTTCCAAGCCCGCGCGGTCCCGCAAGAGGCTCCCCCGCCGCAAACCCATGCGGCTCCACGGAAGCCCTCCGCGCCTAGCAGCCTCGCGCGCGAGAACTTAGCGCGGCCTCAGCGGCCGCGGTGCTTCCGTTTGCGCTTCTGTTGCTTGAGAGCGAAACGGCGCGCGGCCTCGTCGCGACGCGCGTTGCGGGCGGCGGCCTTGCGCTCGTGCTTGCGCGCCTCGTAGGCAGCGGCCAAGACGCGCTGGGCCTTCGTGCCCGCGCCGGCAGCCTCCACGAGCTTGCGCGCCTCGCGCTGGCGGCGCTTGGGGTTCGCATGCCCCGGATAAGCGGCGAAGCGCCCACCCGCGTCCCCGGATCCCGATGCAGGCGCAACCGCGAACGCGGACCCCGGCCCAACCCCGGGCGCAACCGCATACGCGAACGGCAGCGTCGCCCAACGCTCGCAGACAAACGCAAGGATCTCGGAATCGGTGGGTTCGGCGGCGCCGAACACGACGCGGCACACTCCGTAGCGCCCGCCTTCGGCGCGCTCGCAGACGCCTACCCAGAATTGGCCGTCGTGATAGACGGTCAGGGTGGATGACACGCTGATCTTCCGCATGGGGTCCTCCTTTATGTCGCAAACCATGCGGAGAAGGGACAACCAAGGAGGCAGGTTACTGACGGCGGATCGAAAAGCCCCGAGCGTCCGCATGCGGAACGGAGCGGCGCGCCGCACCCCGACTACCCGACGGGGTCGTGTTTTTATCTCCGCAGCGCATGATAGCGCGAAACGGACGACATGGAAAACGCCCCGCTCGCCCGCCTTTTCGAAATCGCAGCACCCGCCTTCCCAAAAGCGAAAGAAGCTCGCCCTCCCCTTCGCATAGCCCCCGCCGTCCGAAGCCCACCCGAGACGCCCGCGCGTCCATGCAACTGGCTTGGCTCTCCGTGCAACTGAGCGCGGACGGGGTTGCGAAAGCGCAGGGGATTCGCGCATACTGGCGGCATCGGGCGAACGCATCAGGCGGTGTTGACGCCATCGGCCAGCCCGCCAACGCCCCCGCCGCCCGAAAGCCGCCGAACGCCCCGACCCCGACCCCGCCCCATCCGCCCCCGACCCGAAGGCCCCGCCATGAACGTGACCATCATCGAAGATCCCGCGCTCGACGACATCGAGGTGCAGGTGTCGTGCCCGCGCATCGACGAGCGCACGCAGCGCATCGTCGCCAGCCTCGGCGCGTTCGACCGCACGCTCGCGGGCATGCGCGACGGCGCCCTCTACCGCGTGCCGCCCGGCGACGTGCTGTATGCCGAGACGGTGGACGGCACGGCGTTCCTCTACACCGCCGATGCCGTGTTCGAGACGTCGCTGCGCCTCTTCGAAGTGGAGGACAAGCTGGCCGGCACCGAGTTCGTGCGCGCATCGCGGCAGATGCTCGTGAACTTCGACCATGTGCGGTGCATCCGCCCCGCTCCCGGCGCGCGACTGCGGCTTTCGCTCGACAACGGCGAGGCGGTCATCGTCTCCCGCCAGTACGCCCCCGCCATCAAGCGCAAGCTAGGACTGTGACCCAGCCATCCTCTGAAAGGAGCCCTCATGAAGCGCTTCATCTCGAAAACCGCTCTTGCCTCCTGCGTCATGTTCTCCGTCATCATGGCGTGGTTCTTGGTCATGGGATACCTGTTCGCAGGGCCAAGCTACGGCCTGAACCTCACCGCGAGCCTGATGGCCGCCTCCCTCGGCATGGCCGTTCTGCAAACGCTCTGGTTCTCCGAAGCCGTTTTCAAACGGCTCGCCTATCCCGCGCGCATCGCCGGGTTCGGCGCATGCGGGCTGCCGGTCATCGGCGCGTGCGCGTGGCTCGGCCGGTGGATGCCCGGCGAGGTGGGGCCGGGCGGGGCCGCAGCGTTCGTCGTCGCCTACCTGCTCATCCTCGCCGCCACGTCGGCGGCCTATGCCCTCTACTACAAGAAAGCCGCCGGAAGCTACGACGAGGCCCTTGCGCGCTACCGCCGCGAGAACCCGCATACGTAAGCCCTCCCAGCGGGAAGGGAGGCCTTGCCCTTCCCGCCGACCACGCCACAGCGCCCCTCATCTCACGTCGCGCCCGGCAACGCAAGCGGCTCGCCCCCGCGCATGTCGCGCCGTCCGTCCCACGCCGCAGCGCCCGAGCCGCGCTGCTCCTTCCCTTCCCCGCCCCTTGCCGCATCCCGCCTCCTGCCGCACCTCACCCGCTCAACCGCCCCGCTCCTTCGGCCCCGGCATCGAACAAGCCGCCGTCAGGTGCTAAACACCGCGGCGCTCATGAGACGAGCGACAGCCCCACGGCGCTCTCCCCGAATCGCAGCACCGCGATCCTCTCTCTTCCGCACCCCTCTTCTGCACCCCGACTGCGTAGGCGCAGCGCCGTCGTTCTCGAGCTTCAGTCGCTGGCCCCCGTCCGCATCCCTCTGCCGCATCCGCCAAATGCGAACAACCGCGCCATTCGCCGACGGAGACGCGCCGCGCATGACGGCTCTCCCGCCGTTCGCCTCGCTGTCGAGCGCGGCCTTGCGGCCCATGCTACCTTTACACCGGCAATGCGACGACAGCCCTGCTCCCGCCCGCGCACGTTCCCTCATGCGCGGGCGGGAAGGCGGACAGACCCACGCGAAAGGACGGCCCATGGGCATCTACGTCATCACGGGCGCATCGAGCGGCATCGGCGCGAAGACGGCCGAGGTGCTGCGCGAGCGCGGCCACGAGGTGGTCAACATCGACCTGAACGGCGGCGACATCACCGCGAACCTCGCCACGAAAGAAGGCCGCGCAAGCGCCCTCGCCGCGCTGCACAAGCGCTATCCCGACGGCATCGACGCCATGATCTGCAACGCGGGCGTGTCGGGCGGCAAGGTTCCCATCTCGCTCATCATCTCGCTCAACTACTTCGGCGCCACCGAGATGGCGCGCGGCGTGTTCGACCTCCTGGAGAAGCGAGGCGGCAGCTGCACGGTCACCTCGTCGAACTCCATCGCGCAGGGCGCGGCGCGCATGGACGTGGCAGGCATGCTGAACAACCAGGCCGACG
>LHCFR01400__coassemble_1188_pt1 | contig 18991 bp, 15 predicted proteins | sample LHCFR01400__metabat2_high_PE_020 | metagenome-assembled genome bin LHCFR01400 | reverse complement strand
GGGGGCGGCGGGCGGCGCGCAGGGGGGGGGGGCACGGGGGGACGGTGGACGGCGGCAGGCGGCAGACGCGCGACCGACAAGGCGCGGTCCGAAGTGGCGACAGGGGGCGCGGGGGCGGCAGACGCCGCGCGACCGACAAGACGCAGGCCGAAGCTGCGGCAAGGCGCGGCGCCCTCTGCCCCCCACTCCCTGCAAACATGATTCAAACGATCATGGACAAAAAGCGACGGTTTCTCCTGTTTTTCGGCTTGAAGGGGCCCTCCGCTTGCGCGCTGCGGCCGATGTTCGAACAAAACTCCTGGTCGAAGGCGAGGGCGGTTTCTCTATTCCCAAATGGGAATAGAGAAACCGTTCGTTTTTGTCCAGAGCTTGCTGATGCCTCTGCTGAACCAAGATTGACGCGAATCCATGCTCGCTAGATTTTGATTTCATCCATGTTAAACCAAGATTGACGCGAACTCACGTTCGCCCAATATCGAGCCGAGCTTCCCCTGGTCGGGCGCTTCGGAAGGTCCCTTCCCACCCGTCGGGCAGGCCTTCCGAAGCGCTGGCGAAACCCCACTCGGCGGCCCAGCCCGGCCTCTGTCAATCTTGGTTTAGCATAGAGCGACCAACTCCACCGTTAAACCAGGATTGACACGAACCCGCGTTCGCCAAATCGTCCCCCTAAGCCCCCGATCGGGTGCTTAGGGGGTCCTGCTTGCCGGCTGGGACCTCCAAAGCGATGGCAGAGCCTTGCGCGACGAACCGGCCTGGCCCATGTCAATCCTGGTTTAACAGCGGACGACCAACGATGTAGCACAAAATCACGGTTAAGAACGATTTATCACTTCCGAAAACGCTGTCGATTGGAGAAACCCCAGGTGGCTCTTTCCCGTGCCCCGAGAAAATCGTTCTTAACCGTGATTTTGTGCTGGCAGGGCTTCCTGTCTCTGTTAAACCAAGATTGACAGAGGCCGGGCCGGCCCAACGGGCAAGGCCCCGCCGGCACCGCAGGAAGCCCCACCCGTCGGACTGGTGGGGGCCTTCCGAAACCCCGACCAGAGCAAGCCCGGATCAAGGATCGGCAAACGTAAGTTCGTGTCAATCCTGGTTTAACGGAGACGGCTTCCTCCCCCTCTGTGTCGAACCGCCGTTGGCAGAGGCCGGACCACGCGCAAAGACTCACCGACGCCGTGCAAGCACGCCCACAGAAAGCCGTCCCGCCCGTCCCCGCCGCAAGCACGCCCACTAGGAAGCCGTCCCGCCGCTGCGCCCGCCACTGCCGTCCCTGTTGCAAACGCGAACGGTAAGGCCGCGAACGCCGCCCGGTCTTCCACCCCGGCGGCGATCATCGGCTATAATGGGCTTTCATCGCCGACACGCGACCGGAAAGGGAGACCATGGAGAGCATCGCCACAGGGGTGTCGAACCTCCTCGCATCCCTCGACGTCGACGCGACGCGGGAGCTGCGCATCGCCCTGAACAACCAGCGGTTCAAAGACGCCGTCATGGGCGCATGGGCCGACAACCCCGACGCCGCCCTCTACGTGCTCGCCCACACGAACAGCCTGTACGTGGAAAAGGACACCGCGCCACGCAAAGGCCGCGACAAAGACCGGGATCACGTCGTGCTGGGCGTCTACCTCGATGACTCGCTCGCGCGCTCGGAGATCAACGCCCGCCGCGAGCTGCTCAGGCTCACGCTCGCGCAACAGGGCATGCACATCGACGAGGTGCGCGACCACATCGCCGCGTTCGACATGAAGGACCGCCACCTCTATCCCGACGCCCTCGAACGCCTTGCCGACCTGTTCGGCGCGCCGAAACCAGGCGGCTCGCTGCGCGAACGCCCGAACGCGCGCCCCTCAAACGGGGCGAGCGCCGACCAATCCGAGCTGCTCGAAACCCTCAAGCGCGCGTTCTGCCTGTCGTTTCAAAGCCTCGAGCACGCCTGGGCGATGCTCGAGAAGATCGAGGGCGCGGCGCTCACCGAGGTGAGCTTCAGCAAGAACGCCTCCCACAGCACGCAGCGCTACCGCTGCCACCTCTACGTGGCCGAAGGGGATGTCGAGGGCATGAGCGCGATCATCGGCCGGTTCGGCGAGACGATCATCTCCCGCGCGAGGCCGCTCGGCCTCTCCATCCGCGAGATCGCCGTGCATCGAAGCCCCGAGACGCTCAGCGGCCGCAAGGCCTTTCCGCGCTCGGGCCGCCCCGAAGCCCTCAAAGACCTCGACTTGCACGAGCTCCGCTCCGAATCGGCCCGCATCGCCGCCGAGGTGCGCCACAAGGTGCGGGGCGGTAGATAGGCGCGCAGAGCCGGGACCGAAACCGAAGCCGGGCGCGGAGGCCGGAGTGGAGACGGGACGTCGCACAGGCGGCCAAGGTCGCCGAACGGGACCCAGGACCAGGGTCGAAGCCGGGAGCAGAACCAGGCCAAGGCCGGAGTCGGAGCCGGGGCCAAGGCCGGGACCAAAGCCGGAACCGAAATCAGAACCGGAGCCAAGGCCGGAACCGGAGTCGGAGCCAAAGCCGGAGTCGGAGCCAAGGCCGGAACCGGAACCGCAATCCGCGCCTCCAACCCGCCATGCGGGATTTCGCCGCGTCCGCTGTTAAACCAGAATTGACACGAACACGCGTTTGCCAAATTGTTCCCTGAAGCCCACCGATCGGATGCTTCAGGGGGAGGGGTTCCCGCTTGCCGGCTGGAACCTCCAAAGCGATGGCGGAGCCTTGCTCGGCGGGCCGACCTGGCCTATGTCAATCCTGGTTTAACAGCGGATCGCCGCGAAAATGGCCACCAAACCGAGTTCTGGCACGGATTGTCCCCCTCGGGCGCGCATCCGAAACTCGCGACCTGGCCTTTTGCCGGAAGCGGCTTCCGCGGGGGCTCCCGAACGCCGCCTTTTCGTGCCAGAACGGGGTTTCGTGGCCATTTTCGGACCGATTTCGCGCACGATGGGCTGAACGCGAGCTTACGGCGAGCGCCTTGACAAGCCAGCCGGTGTCCGGCGGCGAGCCGCTCGGTCCGAAAGCCGGCATCCGGCGGCAGACGGGCTGGAGCGCTTCAGCAGGAAAGCCAGATGGCCGCAACCTTCCAGCACGGAGATTCGAGCCCCGCCGCCGAACCGCGATTCGCACGGCCCGCAATGCCGTAGTCCAAGCCCGAGCCCAAAAGCCCGTACGAACAAGCGGCACCGAATCTGCCAAGCGCCCTCTGTCGATCCCAGCTTGTCGGATAGCCTCGCTAGCCCTAATGCGACGACGGAACGGAGAAAGGCGCCTCCCGAACGGAAGAGGCAGTCGCACCTATCCCGATTTGGCAACGGAACACGAGCCCTTCGCCAAGCAAAGGCGGCGCACCCTCGCCCGATAAGAGGCATTCTTCCACAACGCAATCCGCGGGAGAGCGTCGAAAGCCCGTCGCACCGAAAGGCTTCTCGAAAGGAAACGGAGCGGAAGCGCCGCACAAAGGCAACCGAACATGCGTTGATGGCGGTTTGGGGAACGCATCTTCACGTCGAACTGCTACCAGTCTCTGTTGAATCACCGCGGCAGAGGCCAGGTCAGCCCGCCGGGCAAAGCCCCGCAGGTGCCTCGGAAGCCCCAGCCCGTCGGGCGGGGCCTTACGGGGCGCCTGGCCAGAGGGGCTCGGCTCGGGATCCGGCGAGCGTGAGTTCGTGCCAATCCTGGCTTCGCCTACATCAGCTACCGCATGCGGCGCGTTTCGGGAGGGTCCTCCGACCCGTGCGTGATCGGCCTGAAGTCCGGAGGCGTTCGGGCGATCGAAGAGGCCGTTCGGTCCTCGGACACGACGCGCCTTTCCGAAAGCCGAGCTTGCAAAGTCTCCGATACGCCCCAACGCTACGCAAGCAATAAGGAGATCGCGTCCGTAAGGCAATGTGCGAAAGCGCCCCGCAGCACCCCGCCACGCACCGATCGCACGGCCCCCGAACAGGAGTGCAAGCTGGCACGCCTCGACAGACAAAGCGAGAGGGTCCAGGGCATCGCACGCAGAAAACGGCGCGCGATGGACGCATGGAAACGGGATGTGGTTTCGCGCCGTTGCGGCGCAAAGCGACCTTGCAGGTATCGTATACGCGGTATCCTATAGCTTGAAACGCTCCCTATCGACCGCGCACTGCTCGGAAGTGCGCCACTCAGGAGAGAACATGAACGCCACCTTTGCCGGCGACACACGCCAACCTGCTCGCGAGAGCAACATCGCCGCCATCGTCTCGTACTTCGAGCAGGGCATCAAGCCCGTCGGCGGCCCGGGCGAGCTGGGCATCGAGCTTGAGCACATCCTCGTGCACGACGATATGAGCCCCGTATCCTACAGCGAGGAGCACGGGGTGGCCTGGTTGCTCGACCAGCTGAAGGAGGAGTACCCCGCGCTCACGCGCGACGCGCAGGGCGACCTTCTGGGCGTCGCGCGGCCCGGAGAGGCCGTCACCATCGAGCCCGCCGCCCAGCTGGAACTGTCCGCCGGACCGTTCGTCGATCTGGACCGCGCACGCAAGGTGTTCGAAGCCTTCGAGAGCCGCATCGGATCTTTGCTCGCACCCGTGGGCGAGCGCATGCTCGCAACAGGATACCATCCCACGGCTGCGGCGCGCTCGCTCGAGCTCATCCCGAAACGCCGCTACCAGTTCATGGATCTGTACCTGGGCAAGAAGGACGCGCACGGCCCTTGCATGATGCGCGGAAGCGCCTCGACGCAGGTGTCGATCGATTACACGAGCACGCAAGACTGCCTGAGGAAGCTCCGGCTGGCGTTCGCGCTCGTGCCCATCCTGTCGCTCATATGCGACAACTCTCCCGTGTTCGAAGGGGCGCCCCGCACCCATGAGCTCGTGCGCACCGAGATATGGAAGCACGTGGACAACGACCGGTGCGGCCTCGTGCCCGACGTGTTCGAGCCCTCGTTCGATCTGAGACGCTACGCCGAATACATCCTGGACACCGTCGCCATCCTCGTTCCCTGCGACAAGGAGCAGTGGTGCTATTCCGAGCGCACGTTCGGCGACATCTACGCGAACCGCACCATGAGCCGCGCGGAAGTGGAGCACGCGCTGTCGATGTTCTTCACGGACGTGCGCTTGAAGACCTACATCGAGATCAGACCGGCCGACGCCCTGCCCATCCCGTACGCCATCGCTTACGCGGCGCTCGTCAGGGGGCTGTTCTACAGCCCCGCAAGCCTCGACGCCCTCGACGCGCTGCTCTCCGACGTGCGCGCGGCCGACTACGAATCGGCCAAGGTCGCACTCATGGAGGGCGGCTATCGCGCCGAGGTGTACGGACGGCCCGTCGCCGAGCTGTGCGACGCCGTGATGAACATCGCCGAGCGAGGGCTCGGAGAAGGCGATCGGGCCCACCTCGAACCGCTCGCCCGCCTCGTGGCCGACCGCACGACGCTTGCGACCTTGGCCGAGCGCGATCGGAAGGGCGGGGCCCGATGAGCAACGAGAACCGCATGGTGAAGGTGGCGTACCGCGGCTACTTCGACGACGGGGCGACGTTCATCGACCAGCGCGAGCAGCCGATCGAGTTCCCCTGCGTGGAGGGCTGGATGCCTCCCGCGTTCATCGAGACGGTGCGCGACATGTCCGTGGGCGAGACGAGGACCGTACGCGTCGCAGCGAACGAGGCGTACGAAGAGCGCACCGAGGAGCGCGTGATCTCCGTGGAGCGCTCGAAGATCCCCGCTGGGACGCGGCTTGTCGTCGGCGAGATGGTGAACCTCGAGCAGCCCGACGGCCAAACCTTCCCGGCTCGGCTCGTGGAGCTCACCGACGAGCATGCGGTGTTCGACATGAACCACGAGGCCATCTGCAAGTCGCTCAACTTCGAGATGACGCTGCTCGACGTGAGCGACCTCCCCGCCCGCTAACGCGCCCAATCCAACCCCGTCCCCAAGCAGCTGCACGGCACGGAAGATTCGCCCGCCCCGCAGGCTTTCAGCCCAAGCGGGCTTTCCGCGCGCGACGCCCGCTTTTCGTCCGGCATGCGGACCACCCCGCCTTGCACACGGGATCCGGCAGCGCAGGAGGCGGCGGGCGCGACCGCGCACGGCCTCTGCGCACGGCGGCGAACTTGTGGCGACTTGGAGCAGGTTGCGCGGCGCGATCATGGGCATCAAACCGCTCGGGTAGACTGAAAGCGTCGATTTCCAAGCGAAAGGGAACCCCCTATGAGCAACGAAGGCAAGAAGGTCAAGGTCCACTACACCGGGACGCTCGACGACGGCACCACGTTCGACTCCTCGGTCGAGCGGGGCGAGCCCATTGAATTCACCTGCATGGCCGGCCAGATGATCCCCGGCTTCGACGCGGCCGTGAAGGACATGGCCGTGGGCGAGACGAAGACCGTGCGCATCCCCGCCGCCGAAGCCTACGGCGAGCGCGACGAGGGCAAGGTGCAGCAGGTGCCGATCTCCCAAATCCCCAACGGCGACCAGCTTCCTGCCGGACAGACGGTCTACATGATGGGTCCGGGAGGCCAGCCCTTCCCCGTGTTCGTGAAGTCCATCGAGAACGGCATCGCGACGTTCGACATGAACCACGAGCTTGCGGGCAAGGCCCTCACGTTCGAGATCACGCTGGTGGAAGCCGCCGACTGACGATCCAGACCGACAGCGAGGCGAATGCCCGGAGGCGAGGCGCGTGCGGCGCCTCGCCTTTTTCTTGTCCCGGATCACGCCGCACGCCCTCTCGACGCGAGCGCCAGGAAACGCTCCCAAAACTCGCCCGCCGCCGCATCGTTCAGCACAGAGACGCGGCGGGCAAGCGCTTCGCGCCGCTCTTCGTCGAACCGGTCGGGCAGCTCAAGTCCGAACGCCCGCGCGCGCACGGCACGATCAGCTCGCACGGTGGCACCGACCGGCACGAACGCGCTCGCGCGCGCCCCTTCGCCATCCCCCGCGCCGCCGCCGTCGCCGCCGCGCTCCCCATCCGACGCATCCGCGTCAAGCTCCAACTCGGCCTTCCTGCGAGATTGGCGCGCGAGAACCCGGTCGTGTTCGAACCCGAAAAACGTCATCTCCCAAAACGCGCTCGCGAGCGCCTCGTACCGCTCGCTAAGGCACCATGGACCGCCAAGCCATACCCGATACGCAAGCGATTCCTCCCATGGCGCAAGCGCGTAACGGCGCTCCTCTGCGAACGCGCAGTGCGCCCGACCCGACGCGCGCGCCGCCCTTTCGGCAGGAGGGGCGATCGCGCGCCGAGCCTCCTCGGCGTCGTCGAGGAGCGCGAGCGACGCGACGATGCGCCGTTCGATCAGCCTCGAATCGGCATGGAGCGCGAACCGCTCTCTTGGCAGGAGCACCGACGAACGGCTGGGGCATTCAACCGGCAGGGCGCGCATCGCCGCGAGCGCCCTCGCAAGCCGCCTTTTCATCGCCTTGCGGCGCTTGGGCACGGCCGCAGCCGCCTCCGCTTGCAGGTGGCCCTCCATGATGGCGCGGACGAGCAACTTCTCGTCGCAGCAGATCAGAAGTTCTTGGAGCGTGGGCAACCGCTCGAAGGGCACGTTGTCGCGCGCCCAGAAGTCAGAGGCGCACATGACCCGCCTCCTCCACGAGAGCCAAAGCATCCTCGCAGCTCACAGCTGCAATGCAGCGCAGCGGCCTTCCCTCGCACAACCCGGCGGGGTCGCGCGGCGCAAGCGAGACGAGCTCTTGGGCGACCGCGGCCGCCCGACGAGCCCCTTCCGGCGAGTCGAGGGAGCACAACGGCAGCACCTCGATGACGACAAGGGCCTCCGCATGAGGGCAGAGCGCGATAGCGGGAAACGATTCGGACATGGTGCGACACCTCTTCGCAAGCGTTCCAAGGGCTTGAGAGGATCTTGCAAGCGTGGTACGGGCGACGCGGAACACCGTCGCCATCTATGGGCTGCCCGTATGGCCGAAACGGGAATCAGCGCTTGCACTGGCTCTTTCGTTCGCGATCAGTATAGCACAAAATAAGAACGTTTGTTTGTATTTTATTCGAAAAGTCCGAGTTTTTCGACAAGCTCGTCCCTCGAATGCACGTCGAGCTTGCGGTACACATGCCTGATGTGGGTTTTGGCCGTGCCGTTCGCGATGAACAGCTCGCGTTCGATGGATCCCACCGTTTTGTGCTGCGCGAGTAGAAGCAGCACCTCCTCCTCCCGCGGCGAGAGGCCGTGCTGCTTTGCAAGCTCGCTGCAGCGGCTCGCAAGCTCCTGCCGCTTCACCACCGCCGTGTTCGCCGGCGTGCTGTCCCCGCCGAAAAACGCCACGCCCCAGCGGCTTGACAGCTCCCGCTCCGAGAACAGGATCATCGTGGCGGCCACCACCATGACGATGACGAGCCCGCTCACCATGGCGTCAGAACCCGTCAGACCGAATTCGGGCGAACCGAGCAACGCCTCGGTCTGCCGACCGAGCACGGTGAACAGCGCCCGCACGCCGCGCTCGATGCCGAACAGCCACACTGCCGACATGCTGTAGCGGTAGCACAGGTTCGCCATGATGAGCATGATGAGGATGGAGAACGCCGTGTACGAGGCGCTTGTGCAGAAGTCGGAGACGGCCTGGCCGAACGCCCCCACGTTGGGAATGATGAGGAATGCGGCCACCATGAGCGGCAACGCGATGCGGTAGACAATGCCGAAGTCGAACTTGCCGCCGCGCGCGATGACGCCCACGAACACGATGGCGGCCACAGCGAGCGTGCCGAACGCGGAGTGGGGCCCGAACGTCGATTGGTACATCGACGACTCCTTGAGCCCGTATGCGAACGCATAGATGGCCATGAGCAGGACGATCTTCCAAGGAAAGGAGAACTTCGCGGGATGCGCCGCAGGCAGCTCGTCGGGCGGCAGCGCTCGGAAGCCGGCTGCCACCGCAGCGAGCGTGATGACGGGCAGCACCGCCACCGCGATGCCGAGCCATTCGACCGAAAGCCCCCGGCACACGTAGATGATCACCGCCGCCACGATCATAGACGCCGAGTAGTACAGCGCCACGCGGAACGGATTGAGGCATCCGTACAGCTCCGACCATAAAAGGATGACGACCGCGATGCCCGCCCCGCCCAGCGTCACCGCCGCCACCGCGAGTACGTCGGCCCCTGCGGGAACCGCGATGGACGCGAACATGCAACAGGTGGACGCCACGAGCGCGACGCCCGCGCAGACGTACAGCGGCGTGCGCGAGAAATACGGCCCGGTCCGCTTCGCGAGGGCGGCGCAGACGAGCATCGTGGCGATCATCACGAGATCGAACGCGTCGTGGCCGGCCACATCGGCCGCCGGAAACGACACGAACGACCCCACGAACACGATCTCGATCCACGCGCGGTACACGCCAAGGCCGAGGAACGCGAGCGGGATGGCCGGCATCCACGGGAAAAGCGGGCCGGGGGGCTTCGGGCACTCGCCAGCGTCGCGGCGAGCCTCGGAGGCCGGATCGCGGTCTTCGGCAGACGCCGAAAGCTTGGCCGAACCGGCAGACGATGCGGACTTGGCAGCGCCGGCAGATGCCGCACGGGCAGAAGCGACCGCCTCGTCACCGGCGGTATGCGATGGCGTTTCCCTCATGCGAAACGGCCCCTCCTCGATCGTTTCCAGCTCGTTCATTGTACCCGAACGAAAACGCCGCGCAAGGCCGCCCTCTCCCGCCGCATCGCACCAGGATTTCGTTTTGCCTGGTCAATGATAGGGTTATACCGAAGGATGATGCAAATCATCCTTGTTTCGACGCCTATGGACGAAAGACAGAGGGACGCCGCCGCGCTAAGGTTGGCCTTGAGGGAAAGAACCGAAACCAAGGAGGATTCCATGACCAACCGTATCGACCGCACCGACGCGCACGGAATCAGCCGTCGCGACCTGTTCAAGTTCGGCACCGTCGCAGCCGCCGGCGTGGTGGGCGCAGGAGCGCTTGCCTCGTGCGCTCCGCAGACGAGCGGAACCGGCACCAGCGACAGCGGCGCGGCCGCTGGAGAGGCGGGCACGGCGGCAGGGCATCTGCGCGAGGGGTTGCCGAGCTTCCTCGTGAAGCCCGAGCCCATCACCGACATCAAGGAGACGAAGGACTTCGACGTGGTGGTGGTGGGCGCCGGTGCCTCGGGCGTTCCGGCGGCGCTCTCGGCGCTCGAGGCCGGCGCGAGCGTGGCGCTTCTGCAGAAGGAGAACCAGGCCATCAGCCAGGGCAACTCCGGCAGCGGCATCGACCTGGCCACGAGCGACCCCGCGGACGTCGCGAACCTCGTCTCGCAGCTTATCGCCGACAGCCAGCACCGTGCGAACCGCGCGCTCGTGGAGCTGTGGGCCCAGAACTCCGGCGAGGCCGTGAAGTGGGTCATCGAGAAGTCTGCCGAAAGCGGCGCGCCCGTCATCGACCAAGGCAACCAGCAGCACATCCCGCTCATCACCAAGAAGGGCTACACGATGAACTTCATCACGTCGTTCTTCGGCCCGAAGCCCCTCACCACCGGCGACGGCATGCGCGCGCTGGCCGAGACGGCCGCGAAGGAAGGCGTCGAGATCTTCTACTCCACGCCCGCCGAGCAGCTCGTGCAGGATGATTCCGGCAAGGTGACCGGCGTCATCGCCAAAGGCGAGGGCGGCTACATCCAGTTCAACGCGGCCAAGGGCGTCATCATGGCCACGGGCGACTACCAAAACGACACCGACATGCTCTACTACTACCAGCCCGACATGACCAACCTCGAGCCCAAACAGACGAACAAGACCGGCGACGGCCACAAGATGGTGGTGTGGGCCGGCGGCAAGATCGAGGACCTCGCGCACACCAAGATGCTCCACGACTTCGACGCGGGCCCGTCCTCGATGTGCGACATGCCGTTTTTGTCCGTGAAGAACTCCACCGGCAAGCGCTTCGTGAACGAGACGGTGGAGATGTCGCTCATGAACTGCTACCTGCGCTCGGCTGAAGACGCCGGCCACTACTGCCAGATATTCGACAGCACCTACATGGAGGACGCCGCCGACTGGGCCGGCAAGCTCGTGGATCCCGAGGCGCTCAAGGTGTACATGCCGGAAGAGGACGTGGAGCGCGAAGGCGTCTTCGAGGGCCAGATCAACACGTACAAAGCCGACACGCTCGAGGAGCTTGCCGAAAAGCTGGAGATCGCCGACGTGGACGCGTTCGTGGAAACGGTGGAGCGCTACAACGAGCTGTGCGCCGCCGGCGCGGACGAGGATTTCGGCAAGCCCGCGCAGTACCTGGTGCCGGTCGACACCCCGCCCTACTACGGCATCCATCGCCATGTGCGCATGAGCGCCATCTGCTCGGGCGTGGAGGTGAACGAGAACCACGAATGCCTCACGCCCGAAGGCGAGGTCATCGAGGGCTTGTACGCCATCGGCAACTGCTCGGGACGCTTCTACGGCGGCATCGACTACCCGCTCACCGTGTTCGGCCTGTCGCTGGGCCGCTGCTACACCGAAGGCTACGTGATCGGCCGCATGGTGGCGCAGAAATAGCGACGACCCCTCCCTCCCTGGAAAGCGCCCGGCGCGGTTCGACGCGCCGGGCGCTTTCGCGTGCAGGGCGATCGCGATTCGATTCCTTTACGCTACCAGGACAACAGCTCGTAGCCGTTTTCGGTGACGGTCAGCTGGACCTCCCATTGGGCGGTGTCGCTGCCGTCGGCGGTGCGCACGGTCCAGCCGTTCGGGTCGCTCATGTCGATCTCCTGAGCGCCGGCGTTCACCATGGGCTCGATGGTGAACGTGAGCCCCGGCGCGAGCACCATGCCCGTGCCGGCCTGGGCCACGTGGCTCACGAACGGATCCTCGTGGAAATCAAGGCCGATGCCGTGGCCGCCGAATTCGCGCACCACGGTGAACCCGCACGACTGGGCGTAGGCGTTCACCGCCGCACCCACGTCCCCCAAAAAGCCCCAGGGCTTCACGGCGGCGAGGCCCGCTTCCATGGCGCGCTTCGTCTCCTCCACGAGGCGGCGGCGCTCCGGCGACACCTCGCCGATGCAGAACATGCGCGAGGAGTCCGAGTAGTAGCCGTCGAGGATGGTGGAGCAGTCCACGTTCACGATGTCGCCCTCGCGCAGCACGTCGGCCTCGGAGGGGATGCCGTGGCACACGACCTCGTTCACGGACGTGCACACGCTCTTCGGATAGCCTTCGTACCCGAGGTCGGCCGGAATGCCGCCGCGCTCCACCGTGTAATCGTGAACCCAACGGTCGACCTGCTCGGTGGTTACGCCGGGGCCGATGCGCTCGGCCACGTAGTCGAGCACGCCGATGTTGATGACGGCGCTGCGCTTGATGCCCGCGATGTCGGCCGAGGTCTTGAGCAGCGCGCGATCGGGAACCTCAAAGCCCTGGTCGTAGAGGCTTTGCAGGCGCTCGTCGATATCGAGGTGACACTTCTTGTACTTCTTGCCGCTGCCGCACCAGCACGCGTCGTTGCGGCCCGGTTGCTGTTTTCCGTCGTACATGCGCTCTTCCTTTCGCTCGCGGGGTATTGTACCCCTTGCGCGCTGTTGCGAGCGGCGCATTTCGGCACTTTCGACGGGGATTCGGGGGATTCTGCGAGACGGGAGGAGGGCGGGAGTGGAAGGAGGGCGGGGGCGACGGACGAAGCGGGGCCATCGGAGGAGCGGGGAGTGCCGGAAGGGGCAGAAGGGCCGAAAACCAAAAGTGCCGAAGTGCGGAAAATCGATAACGAACCATTCGGAAAATCGGTAACTGCTTGTTCGGAAAATCGGTAATGACTACAATAGGGCCTGATGGAAAGGAGAACCCATGCCCCTTAGAAGCGCCCCCGCATCCGTACGGCCGGAAGGATACCTGCCGCGCACCGTCGACGCACTCGTCGAGCGCTACCTGCGCGTTTTCGGCGCCGTGGAGATAACCGGCACCAAATGGTGCGGCAAAACATGGACGGCGCTCGAACACGCTGCCAGCGTGAGCTACGTAGACGCGTCGCTAGCTTTGGCGAAAGACGACCCAGCGGCAATGCTCTTGGGAGAGAAGCCCCATGTCATCGACGAATGGCAGCTAGCGCCCGCTCTGTGGGACACCGTGCGCCATGAGGTCGATCGCACGCGGGGCCTACGGGGCGCTTGGATACTCACCGGATCCTCCACCCCCTTGCCCGCAGGCGGCGAGAACGGAAGCGACCTTCCCAGCCACAGCGGCGCGGGCAGGATCGGAAGGATCCGCATGCACCCCATGTCGCTGCAGGAAAGTGGGAATTCCCTTGGCAGCGTGTCGCTTTCCGGCCTGTTCAAAGGAGAGTTCGAAGCCTCTCAGGTCCAAACCGACGCCGCGACCCTCGTGAACCTGGCGTGCCGAGGCGGCTGGCCCGAAGCCATCGACCTCGAGGCCGAAGACGCCCAGCTCATCGCCCGGGAGTATTTGCGGATGCTGCGCACGGAAAGCGTCCCGCGCCACGGCAAGGATCCCGAAACGGCTCGCAAGCTCCTGTTTTCGCTCGCGCGGACCCTCGGACAGGCGGCGACGTACCGAACCCTCATCGCCGGCATGGCGGACCGCTCAGCCGAAGACGAAGGCATCACCGAGAAGACCCTCGCCTCCTACCTGGACCTGCTGCGACGCCTGTACCTTTTGGAGGAATTGCCCGGATGGGCTCCCCCCGCCCGCTCTCCGAAGCGGACGGCCGCGAAGCCCAAGCGCTATCTGGCCGACCCGTCCCTTGCCGTGGCGGCGCTCGCGATGTCTCCCGAGGCGCTCATGAATGATTGGCAGACGTTCGGGATGGTGTTCGAGAACCTCGTGGTGCGCGATCTGTCCGTGTACGCGCGAGCGATCGAATGCGCTTCCGACATCCCGCTGCGCTACTATCGGGACGATTCCGGGCTGGAGGCCGACGTCATCGTGGAACTCGCCGACGGACGCTGGGCGGCGTTCGAGGTCAAGACGAGCGAGGCGAGGGCGGCAGAGGGCGTCGCGAGCCTCCGAAGGCTGCGGGAGAAGATCGCCGGCAACAAGCTCGCGAGGACAAGGCCGCCCGAGTTCATGGCCGTCATCACCGGCGTGTCAGAGTACGCGCGCAAGGTGGAGGAAGGGCTGTACGTCGTGCCCATCATGGCGTTAGGGGCTTGAGGGAGGGAGCTCGCGACGGAAGCAGCGCGCCCGACGCGGTGCCCCGTCACGGTTGGCTCCGCCGGTACTTCAAGCCCCTGCCCGCGCCGCTCGTCGTCACGAGGCCCGCCGCGACGAGCTCTTTGAGGATGCCGCCCAGCTTCGATCTGCTGAAGTTCACACGGGCATGCAGCTCGCCGCTCGCCATGGGGCGAACCGGGCTCAGTAAATCGTAAACAAGCTGCTGATCGGGAGACAGGCCGAGATCGGCCTTCAAAACAGGCAGGGTCACCGCAATGGAGTTCTCGCGAATGGAAAACCGGGGCTTGCTGGCGCTCTGCGCATAGGCGGCCTTTATCCGAAGGATGCCCGTGCCAAACGCCTCGACGAGGCCCAACCGGTAGAAGACGTTCGCCAAGATGGGGTTCCTCCTGATGGAGATCATGCCGGACAGGTACTCCTCCTCAGAAATACCTGCCGGAAGCCCTCCGGGAGACACCACCTCGATGCGATCGTCGAACATGGAGACACGTATTCGGGCGGCGACATCCCATGTCCTGTGAACGATGGCGTTCGCGACCGCCTCGCGATACGCCTCCTTCGGCACCGTCTCAACAAGCCGGCGTGTCGTCCCGGACACCTCTTCGTAGCAATAGAGGTCCTCGAATACCTGCACCGCCTCGTCGAACTCGGCCAAAACCGACTTCCCCTCGCTCGTCACCCTCCGAAGCACCACATTGATGCTTTCGCCAAACCGGGCGATATCGATCCCTGGAAGCCCACCCTCGTCAGCTAGAATCGTCGCCGCATTGTTGTAACGCCCCTCGACCGACAGAAGCCCGAGGGTCTTAAGCACATCGTCATCGAACGCTTCCAACCCAAGCTTCTCCCGCATGGCGTTCCCGAGGTACCCGAAAGAAAGATTCTGGTTATCGGCAGGCAGCTGCTCGAAATCGATGTTTCGCCCCTCGAGAACGAGGCGGGTCAACTCGACCGTATCAACCTCGACAGTAGAGCTATCACTTCTTTTGTATGCCTTCGATTTATAGAGGTAAGGCTTGAACCGACCCGCCTCCACCTTGAGGTCGATGACGGAATCCGCTTCGCGCACCTCTAAGGAATACTCAGGCCGGGGATACAGGCAGTCGTTGATTTTGTTCTCGATATCGAGGCATTTCCCCAACGGATCGTCCAGACCCACGGCTTCGCCCTCGTCACTCACACCGAACAGGATCGATCCACCACCATAGTTGGCGAAAGCCGATACCGTTTTCAAGAACGAATTTGAAATGTCTTCCTTGAACTCAAGCGTCTTGCCTTCCCGCACTGTCAACCTCCCACTAAAGTTGCGCGTAAAATTACGAGCAAAGTTTTGCTCGTAATTTTACGCGCAAACGATACGCGGTTGCAATGCAAAAATAGGAACGAAATCGAATACCGCCCCAAACACAGCAGCCTCGGGCTCCGCTATCCGTAATGTCAACGCAAGCTATCTCCCATTCCTCAGCCTGTACAGCAACCGCAGAACGGACTTCGGCAGCGCACGCCTGATCTTCGCATTCCTCCCCTGGTCCACGGGCAACAACCGCTCGAAGACCTCCCCGTAGTCCCCGGCCTCCAGCGCACGCTCGATTCTAGCGGCCACGCGCTCGTCCTCGACGGAACGTCTTGTCGGGTGCCTGAGGTTCACCTGCTCGGCAACCACATCGTCCAACCGGGCATCGCTCCAAGAGCAAGCTCCGCTATCTGCAATGCGATCCTCGAAAAAACGGACGGCTTTCGGCGTATTGAGGAGCACGGCAGACACGCCTCGGGGATCGTAGGCCCCAGGCATACGCTTTCGCACTCCCCAAAAATCCCCGATGGTGATGTCGCCAACGCGCTCGGTCGTGCAAAACGGGCACTTGTAGCAACCCTTGCGGTAGATCACGCCCCTTGAGAAGGCGTGGTAGTACGGATCGTCCCCGGCACCGCCGGACACCTCGTGTAGAACACCATCTCGATAGTAGTAGTAGTAGTAGTAGAGGCCCCAACCGAACTCTTTCGTCCTGAAACGGAAACCGTGAATCCCGTCGTCGGCGTCATGCCGATCGGCCAGCCAATCGAGATAGGCGGCGAACAGCTTCCGGGAGGGCGTCCCGTGGCATATAAGGTCGCAGGTAAGCAGCCTTTCCTTCTGCTCGTACTCCAAGCCGCTCGATTCAACCCGCGCCCTCAATCCATGGATCTGGCACGGCAAACCCGAGTAGAGAACCTCTCGACCCTGTCCCAAAACCTTGATGCATTCCGCGAAGGTACCGCCCACATGCCCCTGGGCGTACTTCGAGCCCTGCAGTCGATGAAGCTCGTCGATCGATTCGACGGAAACGTGTCGCACGGAGCCATCCTCCGCAAGCGCAGCGCCGAACACAACCCCGCCGCGCCACAGAACCTCTCTCGCCAGCACTGCGAACGCCCCGCCCGATGCGGATATCTCAAGGCTCGCAACGTCGCCGTCGGTCAAGGCCACGACCTTGCGGGGGCTATGCCTCTCGATCATCACGCGCCTCCTCTCACAACTCACTCAGAAACAATGCCCGCCACAGCTTTTAGGGAACCGAACAGAAACCTTTCGGATTCGTCTCGAAGCCGACCAAGCCTCTTCTCAACCGCAGCGCGATCCCACGAAACAACATCCCTGCGATTTTCAACCTTTTCGGTTTTTACCCCGCAAAGCTCAAACAGGGAATCTATACGCGTCGATTGCCCCCGGTTATGCTCGTAGTTCCTATCGAACACCGAAAAGTCTTTCCCAAAAAGCAGTGAAAAAGCGGCTCCATGAAAAGAGTCAGTACACACGTACGAGGCTCCGCTCAATGCACTCACGAAATCAAGCGGCCCCACCGTTTGGGGAACCTCCCCGGCAGGAGCCCTATCGCCAAACCAAAGAACAGGCAAACCCAACGCACGACTCAGCGCCTTCACGCGACCGATCGCTCCCACCTCGTCGCTTAAAAAGTAGCATGCTATATAATCTCCCTCTTGATGAGGCGCAACGGATTCCCAAAAACTCTTCCCAACCAACAGCACCGGGTCCAAGACAACAGGAACATCCAACCCTGCCGCATCCCTAGCAATGCGCGCTCCCGACAATTCGCGAACCGAAACGTAAGCGAACTCCCGGAGATACTTTTCCAACAGCCGCCTATTCCAACGTGGCACGATCGAGGTCCCAAAACTCGGGGCATAGGCAACTCGTTTTCCAGCCGAGGTGAATCGCAGAAAAAACCTCCAGTTCAAACCCGGCACCGCAAGTGACCAAACTTGATCGCTGCCGCAAACAAGGGCATCGTAGGCAGATTTTTCCGTATAATCATCCACGGAATACTTTATATTCTCCCCATAGAACACGTCGAAACGCTCGCGCTTCTCTTTGCTGGGAACAGCACCCCCTTTGGCCCTTTCGAGTTTCAAAGCAGCAGATGGTGCATGCAAGGCCCCCATCAAACGATTGAGCACGACACGGCGCTGCACCCTGACGTTCCAAGGTTTCCCCATATCCAGATAATCAATCAACCTAGAATCGTATCCCCGGCCCGCAATCGCCTCTTGCAGCGCGTAAGCTTGGAGGGCAGATCCGTAGTTGTAGTTCTTGATATAGGTGACGATTCCGATTTTCTTCACGCAAACCTCCTCGGCAGATCGCTTAAAGAAGCCGCCTCCAACAGCCTGCCGCACACAAACGAGGGGACACAATCGGGGTTCGCTTTCGCTGCCGTCTCGTACGAAACGCTTCTGACTTTTGACCAAATAACGAACAGGGCGATACGGTGAGCGTTTTGAACCGCATTTTCGCTTTTAGCCCCCACGCAAAGACCGAGGGGGTATTTGCGAAGATAGGCTAGATTGGCATCGGATTCTCCATGGTAAATATGAACGATGGGCTTGCCCGCCGCCATATAGCCAAAAATCTTGCTTGAAAGCTGCCTTCCATTCACCTCCCCAACCGAAAGGAGGCAGTCTGCTTTTGCATAAGCGTTCTCCAGTTCGATGCCGGAGAGCCATGGAAGAATGGTAATCGCACCGTCCGCATCCCCTTCCGCTCCCAAACGCTCACCGCATGTATCGGACGTATGAACATCAAGGCGAAGAGACGGCACGATCTTCATAATCTCTAGCATATAGTCCAGATTCACCGCTTTATTGAGTGTTCCCGCAAACAACAACCCTCCCCCACTGATTCGAGCAACGCAGACAAAACCGTCTCGGGCAATTCATCGACGAACAACTTCGACACTCGCTCAAACGAAAGTTCTGCCCCTTTCGTGCGCGAGAGGAACTCAACCAAACGACTCGCACTCTCTTCCACCGGATCGCCCTCGCACAGACACAGCGCCAAAGGATACGAGGATAACTCGCGCGAGACATCATCGCCCCGAGCTGAAGCAATATGCACGATGGGTTTTCCGTACGCCATGTATTCGTATATCTTGCTGACTTTCTGTCTTGCATCCCGATTGCCCACCGACAAGAGCCATGAGGCGTTCCCGTAGATATCGGGAATGCGCTCCGAAGGGACAGCGTCCAAAAGCATCACATCCCCATCATCCAAATACCCATCGAACCAATGCTCCGCAGACGACTTGTTGGGAACGTAAAAATCGGCGCGGCTCAATACAGAGCCAGTCTCAATCGCCTTGGAAATAACTCTCAAAGCATATTCGGGATCCCTGATGCCAGGGGCGAAGGCTCCAGCATATACAAGAACGCTCGACCCATTGTGCGCTTCCGACGTATGCTTCGATCTTGTTTTGGGCCTGACAAGAAGAGGATGCTCAACATGGCGGAGTTTTTCTTGATAGCCTTCGTGATACCGAGCCACATGCGATTCCCAAGTGATATTCAAAACAGCATCCGAATGCTTGAGCATTTTGCGCTCCAACGCAAGATTTGCCTCTTC
>LHCFR01400__coassemble_1124_pt1 | contig 20809 bp, 14 predicted proteins | sample LHCFR01400__metabat2_high_PE_020 | metagenome-assembled genome bin LHCFR01400 | reverse complement strand
GGGGCGCTTCGGAAGGTCCCGCGCCGCCCATCTCGCGCGCTCGTCCGTGCCGTCCAACGGGTGGGCGGGGCCTTCCGAAGCGTCCGGTCTAAGGAAGCTCGGCTCGATATCAGGCGAATGTGGGCTCGCATCGATCCCGGCTCGACACGGACATCGCGTCGAAATGGCGCAGATCGCGTCTTGTGCATAGGGCACCGAGCGCCTTCCCGCCCCAACGGAAGCGTTTTCCCAGTTCGGGATTCCCGCCGAGATCGCCGCAGACCCCTCAGGGTGCTTTTTCGGAGGAAAACCTATGCGCAAGCCGCGATCTGCGCCATTTCGAGCCGAACTTTGCGTCAAGCCAGGATCGGCAGGGGCCAGTCCGGCCCGGCGAGCGAGGATCCGCCAGCGCTTCGGAAGGCCGCTTTCTACTCGTAGCGCTCCACCAAGTCGATGAGCTCTTGTTGGGAATGAACTCCCAGCTTGGCGTAGATGTGCTTGACGTGGCTTTTGACGGTGTTGCGCGAGATGACGTAGTGGTCCATCACGTACTGCCCGTTGCGTCCGCGCGCCAGCATGGCGAATATCTCCGTCTCGCGTTCGGTCAACCCGCCTTCCGCGCCCAGCTGGGCGCACCGCTCCTCGATGCTGGCTCCTGCGCCCGCACCTGCGCCTGAGTCTGCAAAGGAATCCCTCGCCTCGGACGCTCCCGCGTCCGCGTTCACGTTCGCCACGCCGCGGATGGTGTCGGCGAAGCTGAACTTGCGGAACCCGATCCACAGAAACGCGATGAATGCGAACAGGGAGATGGCTGCGATGAGGGCTGCGGCCTGGGCGTTCGCACTTGCAAGGTCGTTCGAGGTGTGCCCGGCCACCGCGCCCACGTCGGTTCCGAGGGCCATCATGCAACGCACGAGTGTGAACGTCGGCAGCAGGGCGAACACGTTGCGCCGCCCGACCGACAGCACGACGAGCAAGGTGAGCATCTTGAAACTGTCCACTCCGATGCGCTGAAGTGCGTTTGCCGAGGGTAGCCCCGAGTCGAACGTGAACGGAGCCACCAGGAATCCGGCGATCACCAGCAACACCGAAAAACTGAACAGCGTATCCTCTTTGCCGTCGTTTTGCGATCCGAGAAGCATCCACAATGCCACGCCCACCAGCACCACTGAAACGAGGTCGCTCGACACGGGAGCGTGTGCCACCTCGTTGAGCGTCAGTTCATATCCCGTCGCCACGCTAAACACGAATGCGCACACGAACAGCGCATGCGTCGGTCGCAGAAACGATTCGGGGTTTGCCAGCTCAAGGTCGGCAGCCGAGGCGCTGCCGGTTAGGCGATCGAGCGCGGGCGCGCTTCCTCGATACAAAAGCGCGATCATCAGCGCGTCGCATGCTGTGATCGCGATCAAGCCCACTTCGAATGAGGGCATGGGCAGCAAGGCCACCGCCACCTCGCCCAGGGGCATGCCGCACACCACGGCCAACGTCATCGCCAGGGGAGAGGGCAGCGAGGCCAAGGCAAGCGCCAGCAAGCTGGCCGCCCATACCGAGCCGATGTTGAGAAACAGAAAGCCCAGCACCGTGGACGGCCCGTCTTCCAATTTCAGAGCGAATGACAGCACGAGCAGTGCCGTTATAAGCGACCCCAGAGACACAACGGCCATGATGCGTCGATCAAGTGCTTCGGGCTTGCGCGAGGCCACGAAGAACAGCACGAGGAACAACCCTGCGGAGAACAGCGTCGACACCTCGCGGGCGATGCCGCAGTACTCTGCCACGTGTGCGTACACGCTGCCGTTCAGCAGCCAACCGGCACAGGCGGAGAGGAGGAAGGTGCCGATGCAGAGCATCGTGCCAACCGACAACGCTTCCCGCAAGTCGGCCAACCGTTGCCTGACCTTGCCCATGGCTCTCGTTTCCTCGCTCCCCGTCCGTCTGCTCGTTGTTTTGCCGATTTCGTTTGACCGTCTGGTATTTCGTCGACCCTCTGCGTGCGGGTCTCGCGTTCTTGCCAGCTTTTCGCGCTGGTTGGTCTGCCGCGTCGCGTTGCCCCTCTTTTGGCCCTTTGCACGCATCTCCTTATTGTAGGGTATTCCGACAATGGAATCGAGCGAACTTAGTTTTTGCGGTTCCAACTGGTAAAACGATTGCAATCACCCCTGCGGGGGGAGCATGTGGCCACCGCTTCGCTCTGCGCAAAACGCCCGGGCGGGGTGGTGTCAGCTCGGAGCGCGCCCCGTAGGATGCACGTCGAGGGAAACGGCCTGGTGCGCGCTGTGATGCGCGTTGCGACAGGCCGTTCGACAATCGCGCGCGACCTCTTCGCGCGCCGTACAAGAGGAGGATTCCCATGGAACGCACACAGGCACATGCGCGCAGCATTTCGCGCCGCAGCTTTATCGGAGGTATGACGGGTGCGGGTGCGCTCGCTGCGCTCGGGCTGGCCGGGTGCGCGCCGAAGGACGCGGGCTCGGCCGAGGCCGACAAGCTTTCCGAGGCGGGCGCGCAGGGCGTCGCCGACAACAGCGTGGTGGCTGTGGACGACGGCAGCGCCGCCATCACGGTGGACTGGCTGGGCGCGCCGCCGGAGATCGCCGAGGGCGACATCACTGAGACGAAGGACACCGACCTGCTCATCGTGGGCGCGGGTAACGGCGGCATGATCGCCGGCGCGTACGCGTCCGACCAGGGGATGGACTTCGTCCTGTGCGAGAAGGGCACCGAGGTGGGCGCCACGCGCCACTGGTTCAATGCTGTGGACACCAAACCCTTCACCGACCAGGGGTATTACGTCGATCGTGCCCGTCTGCATGGCGAGTGGGCGCGCTATTCCAGCGGCACGTGCGACCACAACCTCATCAACATGTGGATGAACGAGAGCAACGACATGTTCGAGTACGTCGACCAGTACATGAGCGCCGCCGGCGCCGTGGTCATCGCCGACGAGTTCGAGATGCCGGGCGGCATGGGTGCCACGCCGTTTTACACTCCTTGTGGTGAGCACCACTACGGCAACGCCGAGGGGGGTCGCGACGGCATCCCTGATCGCAACGAGCTGTTCGAGCAGGTCATGAACGACAACGGCTACGAAATCTCCTATAAGCACGAGCTGGTGAAGCTTGTCACGGACGATTCCGGCCGCGTGACGGGGGCCATCTTCAAAACCGACGGGGGCTACACGCAGATCAACGCGCGCAAGGGCGTGCTGCTTGCCACGGGCGGTTATTCGGCGAACCCGGCCATGCTCTCGGCGCTCTCTCCCATCACCACTGCGTCCGTGACGGCGCTCGGCTACAACCAGAACAACACCGGCGACGGCATCAAGGCGGCGCTGTGGGCGGGTGCTGTGAAGGACATCACCAGCGCGACGATGATCTTCGACCGCGGCTTGGTGGCACCGGGCACCACGGCGGGCTACACGCAGGAGTCCATCGAGGCCGGCAACCCGCAATGGCCCGGAAACGGCCAGTTCAACCCCGGTACGCAGCCCTTCCTCAAGGTGAACCTGCGCGGCGAGCGCTTCACGTTGGAGTCTGCGGACTACGACTATCTGCCGCATGCGGCCGCGCAGCAGCCCGGTGGCGTGTACGTGAGTGTGTGGGACGGCAATTTCGGCGACGACGTGCAGCGCTTCCACACGCTGGGATGCTCTGCCGGCACGCGCAACGGCGTCCTCGCCTTCAAGAACGAGGACGGCAGCTACGACCTGGACGGCTACTTTGAGAAGGAGCTGGCCGACGGTCGGCTGCAGAAGGCCGACACGCTCGAGGAGTTGGCCGACAAGCTGGGCTTCGATGCCGAGGCCAAGGAGACGTTCCTCGCCACCTGCGAGCGCTACAACGAGCTGTACGACATGCAGCAGGACGTCGATTTCGGCAAGGAGGCGTACCGCCTGTCCGAGCTGCGCACCCCGCCGTTCTTCGGTGCCACGTTGGGCGGCACGCTGCTCACCACCATCGACGGCGTGCGCATCAACGCCGACTGCCAGGCGCTTGGCACGGACTTCGAGCCCATCGAAGGCCTGTACTGCATCGGCGACTGCTCGGGGTCGCTGTTCAGCGGCAACTATCCCGATCAGATGCACGGCGTGGCGTGCGGCCGCACGATGACCGAAGCGCTGCACGTGGTGAAGCATTTGGCGAACGCGTAAGAAGCCATTGCCCCGGGCGCGCTGTGAAGGTGGCGCGCCCGGGACGTTTTGCGGGTGCGCACGGGCGCGGGGTGCGCGGGGCAGGTGCACGTGGGTGTGGGGCAGGTGAGCGCGGGCGCGGGCGCTTGCGGGCGCGCACGCAAACGGGGCGCTTTCGCGTAGGGGCGAGGCGCGCGGGCGCGGGTGCTTGCGCGTGCGTGGCTCCTGCGGGCGCATGGCGCACGGGGCGCGCCCACGGGCGATGCAGGGCGCTCGCCTTCGGCATCGGCTCTTGCGAGCATATGGCGCGCAGGGCGGGCGCGCAGCGCGCTGGTCGTTTCGGACGCTCCCTCCCTCCCTCCCTCCCTTCGCAGCCCTTCCGCGAACGATGGCCGAGCATCCGCGCCCGCCTGGTATCATGGGCGAAGGCGAAGCGAGAGGAAGCGAGGCGCGCGTGAAGTTCACCATAGTGGCGGTGGGGAAGCTCAAAGAGCGGTTCTGGACGGACGCGTGTGCCGAGTACCTCAAACGACTGCAACCCTACGCGAAGACGGCCGTGCGGGAGGTCGCCGACGTCGACCCTGGTCGCGCAGGGGGCGTGGCGACGGCGCGCGAGCGCGAAGGGACGGCCATCCTCTCGGCGATCGCTCCCTCGGCCTATGTGGTGCTGCTGGCCATCGATGGGAAGCAGCGTTCGAGCGAAAGCCTTTCGCGACGCATTGATGCGCTTGCGCTTGACGGTGCGAGCGATTTCGTATTCGTGATAGGCGGTTCCGACGGCGTGAGCGACGCCGTGCGCGCCCGCGCGGACGAGACGCTGTCGTTTGGCCCGCTCACGCTGCCGCATAATCTTGCTCGCGTCGTGCTGCTCGAGCAGCTGTACCGCGCTCAGAAGATCTCCCGAGGCGAGCCTTACCACAAGTGATGTCGTCGCTTTGCTTCTTCGGCTTGTTCGTTCGCGGTCTCTGCGCCTGGGCGACGCGCTCTGTTCGCGTTTGCTTTCCCGAGGGGCGGGGCGATGAGGGCGGCCTCGTGCGGAGGCGCGCCTCGGGATGTCGATTGGGCTGCGTCGATTGCGGCGGTTCTGAGTTCGTGCGGCGAAATCTGTCATTTTTGGCCACGAAACCGCGCTCTGGCACGACCTGAGCCGTTCTGAGCCATTGTCGAAATAGCCGACCTGGGCTTTTGTTACGTGTAAGGTGCTTTGCGAGCTGGAAAAGACGCAATTCCGTGCCAGAACGCGGTTTCGTGGCCAAAATCGGCTCGTTTTGTTGCAGAAGCCGGCCGAGGCGTGTTGGTGACAGCCAAAAGGTCCCTGTTCGGACGCGCCCCGCCGCCATCGCTTGCCGCGGCTTTCCGCTGCCGTTTGCGAACGTCCTTCCTTCTGACATGCGTGCGCGAGTCGCCCCGGCGCTCCGCAGCTCTAAGCACCTCCGTGCGTCCGTCACCCGCCGCCGCTCTCCGGGCCTCCTCCCGGAATCGCTCGCGCGGGGTGTCGCCCGCTGCCCGTCGCCTGCCGCCCTCGCGCCCTCGTTTTCGCTATACTGAGCGCAACACGCCGAGAACCGAAGGCCGCAGCAAGGCGGCGAAGGAGGAACCTATGCGCTTCATCTCGTGGAACGTCAACGGCTTGCGCGCCGTACTCAAGAAGGGCTTCGAGGACATCGTGTGCGACTTCGACGCCGACATCGTGGCGCTGCAGGAGACGAAGCTGCAAGAAGGTCAGGCCACGCTCGACCTACCGCAGTACCGCGAGTATTGGAGTTACGCCGAAAGGAAGGGCTATTCGGGCACGGCCGTGTTCTGCAAGGAGCAGCCGCTGCAGGTGCTGCATGGCTTGGGCAGCGATCACTTGGACACCGAGGGGCGTATCGTGGCGCTCGAGTTCCCCGGCTTCTGGTTCGTGGACGTGTACACGCCGAACGCGCAGAACGAGCTGGCGCGCATCGACCATCGCATGGAATGGGACGACGCCTTCCGCGACTTCTGCAAGGGGCTCGAGGAGGGCGTGCTGCCCGCGGGTGTGCCGGTGGAGCGTCCGGCTCCGGGCGAGGGGCATGTGAACGTGTCCGAGCTGCCGCGCACCGAGCCGGGCGAGACGGCCGACCCGAAGCCGGTTGTCATGTGCGGCGACTTCAACGTGGCGCACCAGGAGATCGATCTGAAGAACCCTGGTCCCAATCGCGGCAACGCCGGCTTCTCGGACGAGGAGCGCGGAAAGTTCACCGATCTTTTGGCCGCCGGCTTCACCGACACGTTCCGTCATCTGCACCCAGAGGTGACCGGCGCGTACTCGTGGTGGAGCTACCGGTTCAACGCGCGCAAGAACAACGCGGGATGGCGCATCGACTACTTCCTCGTGAGCAGCGAGCTGGCGCCCCGCATCGAAAGCGCCTGCATCTACGACGAGGTCTACGGCAGCGACCACTGCCCCGTAGGGTTGGAGTTGTCGCTGTAACGAGGACGGAGCGGCGCGCGGGGTTGGCGGCCGCGTGGGGATGCGGGATGCGTGCGAAGCTCTCGTTCGGAAGGATCGTTGTACCTCCGTCATCATCCGCTTCTCAACGTTTCTGAGCGTCGGATGCGTCTGCCCTGCGGATCGGAAAGCCGGGGCTCGTCTGCGGGTGTCGGTCTGCGGACGGCGCGAAAGCCGCTTGCGGTGCGGGAAGCGCTTCCAGCGAGGCCTCCCGATGTTCAGCATCGCGGTGCCCGCGCATGAGCGGACGCGGGCACCGCAAGCGTCATCAAAGACGTCCGGAAGCCGGATGTTGCCCAGTGGCGACCAGGGCCGCAATGCGTCCGGTGGTCATGGCGCGCCCAAGGCTCATGCCGGGGATGACCATCTGGTGCTCAAGCCCTCCGAAGAAGTTTCCCTGGCAGTTGCCGACAGCGAACAGGCCGTCGATGACGTTGCGTTCGGCGTCGAGTGCGCGGCATTCCGCATCGGTGACGATGCCGTTCAGGGTGCACAGCACGCCGGGTTTGCGGGCGACGGCGTAGAACGGAGCTTTTCGGACTGCCTTCAGGCGGCCGGCTTGCTTGCCGTAATCGTCATCGTACCCCGCGTCGCACAGTTGGTTGTAGCGTTCGACCGTCTCGGCCAAAGCGTCGGAGGGAACCCCCATGGTTTGAGCAAGCTCTTCGATGGTGTCTCTCACGTACACGTCGCCGTTCTCCACACCCGCCTCGATGCTGGCGACGATGTCGACGGGCGGCTCTTTCTTCATCATGCCGGAGCCCATGTCTTCCCAATCGGTTCGGAAGTTGTCGTCGAACACCTGGAAATGCAGGTGATCGGGCTGGTTCATATCCTGGGCGTACAGCTGGCCGTACTGCATGTCCTCGTTGCAGAAACGTTTTCCGTTCTTGTTCACGAAAAGCCAGGGTATGCCTGAGCCCCCGATGTCGGGAACGTCGATGGGCGGGTCGTAGTGGATGTTGGAGCAATGGGGGGACGGCTGCATGGATCCTCCCACCCATATGCCCATGAGCTGGCCGTCTCCTGTGTTGATGTCGGGTTGGGTGTACGCCGACTTCAGGCCTTCTGCATGTGGTAGGTATTCGGCGCGCATATCGGGATTGTTGCCGTAGTCTCCGGCGGCGAGGATAATCCCATCGGCTGCGATCGCCTTGAGGTACCCTTCCTCCCCCTGTGCGAACACGGTGCTCACGCGACCGTCGGAGCCTTCGTCGCGTGCCAGCTGCACGGCTGGGGTGCGGTATCGGATGTCGGCGCCGTTCTGCTCGGCGTAGTCGAGTAGCCACTGGGCGAGCGCTTGCATTTCCCCGGTCCACATGTGGACGGTCGGGTAGCAGCGGTTGTGCTGGTCGGGATATTCCATGTCGGCTAGGTAGATCATGTTGACCGGCCCGACGCCCTCGACGTCGTTCGTGAGCGCAGTCGCCCAATCCATGGTCGGCCCGCTGTTGTATATCCATGCTTTGATCAGGTTGAGATCGGCGCGGTTCTCTCCTTGGCGGGTCCATTCCGTGACGGCTTCCCATGGATCGAAATCGGCTCCGACCTCTTGTTGCGCCTTCGAGTTCCACGCGGCCGCACCCGACCCGTGGGAGAGCGCGGTCGCGGCTTTCTGGAACACGACCACGTTCTTTCCCGCTTCGACCGCGGTCGCTGCAGCGACCGCGCCGGATATGCCGCCCCCGATCACGACGATGTCGGCCTCAAGGGTTTCGACGACCTCGTCGTCGGAGATGGGCGCGGGCGCCGCCTTGTAATCGCCGTTGCCGCTCTGCGCGGATGCGCTCGCTTCGTCGGTTGAGCTTGACGTGTTCGGCGATGCCGCGCATCCTGCCAAAGACCCTGCGGCGACCGCGGCGGCGACGCCTCCCAGTCCGACGAACGTCCGGCGTGTGTACGTTTGCTTTTTCCTCATGGCGTCCCCTTCCTCGGATTGGCCTCGGCAGCATTGTCGGGATGCCGCGCGGGCCGTCTGCTGTATGGGCGAACCGTCTCGCCTGAGGCCATCATGCGGGAAGACCGGGCGCGGCGCGTCCGATGAAGTGTGTGATTTCTCGAGGGAAAAGACATCGTATGAAGCATACGACATCGTGCGATCAAGCTTATGAACTGGTATTTCTATGGGCCTCAATCACATCGAGAAATTCTTGACGCGAGTGGACGCCAAGCTTTCGGTAGATGTGGGAAAGGTGGGTTTGGGCCGTTCCCTGAGCGATATGGAGCTCTTCTTGGATGAAGGGCAGGCTGCGGCCCTTCGCCAAAAGCAATGCGACTTCGCACTCCCGTGCGGTGAGGCCGTACGTGCTCAGCAGGAAGGAGCAGTCGGAACCCTCCCCGTTGGGCGCGGGTTGAGAGCAGGGGTCACGGCGCGGCCCGTCCGGGGCCGCTTCTTTGGGCATGAGGCCCCAGACCGTCTCGAGGCTTTTCGGACTGATGACGATCACGGCAGAGGAGAAGATGAGGAACAGGCCGATGGAGGCGATGGTCGACCATTGTGCCGCTCCGAGCGAAACGGCTTGGCTGAGCGATTCGGCTATCGGCACGCCGAGAACCACGGCCAAGGCCGCGCACCCTTGCGTCGCCCCGAACACGCTGAAAGCCATCGCCCCCGTGCGCTCGGTCACGTCTGCGCTGTACATCCAGACAAGCGCGCGAAAACACTGAAACGCCGCGCCGAACACGGCGTAAGCGAAGAAAAACGAAGCGCTGGTCAGCGTAGTTGCCAGAAAGCCCGCCGCCATGATGAGCAAGGTCGCCCGTATTCCCGGCATCTCGGAGGGTCTTCTGTGCGTGAAGCTTGGTATGAGGGCGATGATGCCGCCCATAACGACAAGCCCTGCGGCGCTGCCGAGCAGATAGAGGCTCCCCATTCCGTCGAGGGTCGCTCGTCCTCCTGGAGCGGTTGCGAACCCCCGCAGAACTTCGCCGCACAGCGCGTACAGAAGCACTGCGGCCAAGGGCAGGATCACGCGTGGGGCGAAGGGCGCCTTGGCGCAGTCCGGCTCGCTCGCAGACGGGCTCCCCGCCTCGCTTTCTGCGTCATGGTCTGTCGTGGCAGGGGCGATGGCGCTTGCTGCGCGCAAGAGCATTCCCGAGCAGGCGGGCAAGAGCGCGGTCGTTGCGATGGCGATGCTTTCCGACATGAGTTGCACGAGGAAGTACAGGACTATGCCCAGCAGGTACGAGGCGATGATGCCAAAGAGGGAGAACCTTGCCCCTCGTCTGCTGTAGAGCACGCCCCATGAGAGGACGAGCCATGCGGTCGTCGCCCCGGTTATGAGGGCTCCGCTCGCAGCGCATGCCATCGCGGCAGATGAGATAGGCTCCAAGACCGAGCCGAGGGGAATGAGCAAGGTGCCTACGCACGTGCCGACGGATGCCAAGGCAATAGAGCATCGGCGCAGCGCATACGGCTGAAGTCGGCGTGCGAGCAGGGCGCATGCGATGAGCGTGACGGCGTGCGCCCACGCGGCCCAGTTCCAAATGCCGCTCATGGATTCGCTGGCCGACGAGGAGGTTGGCAGCAGGACAGACGTGTAGAAGGCGATGAACAGCCAGGCCCAGTAAAACCCCAGCCCGATGTAGCGTATACCGCCACGAGAGCAATATCGCGCGGCGATGCTCTGGCGTATGTCCGTCATGCGGCTCCCCTCACGCTCGAACCACGATTATACCTCTTAGCCCGTTCAAACGTGTGTGCGAGTCGTTTCAAGAGTCGTTTGCTCTGGTTTTCGAGCTTCCTTTCAATGCCGGAGGATCTGAGATTTGCTCGGTGGTGAGTTCGTGGTGGATGCTGTCGCCTTCGTATCTTCGCTGTTCTTACTTTGACGTTTGTCGTCCGGGCAGGCGAAAGCGGAGGATGGATCAAGGTGGTTGGCGACCATGAATAAGGTGGATCGGAGGCTTTGCGTGAGGGTCACGCATTCCTCCGGGAGTTTGCTGGGCGGGCCTTGATACGTCGCCTGTACGCACCCGCAAGCGGCGTGGTATGATGCCGGGCGTTGTGTTGCGATAGAAGGACGGTCATGGACAGAGCGAAGATCGAAGCGGGCGTGCGCCTCATCTTGGAGGGCGTGGGCGAGGACCCTGATAGGGAAGGGCTGCTCAAGACGCCAGAGCGCGTGGCGAAGATGTACGAGGAGGTGTTCGCGGGCCTTGTGGAAGACCCCGCCGAGCACTTCGAGACGACGTTCGACGAGCATCACGAGGAGATGGTGCTCGTGCGCGACATCCCGTTCTACTCCATGTGCGAGCACCATCTCGTGCCGTTCTTCGGCGTGGCGCATGTGGCGTACGTCCCGGCGGCCGACGGGCGCATCTGCGGGCTGTCGAAGCTCGCGCGCCTTGTGGACGCCTTTGCGAAGCGGCCGCAGGTGCAGGAGCGCTTGACCTCGCAGATCGCCGACACTCTGATGGAGCAGCTGCATCCGCGGGGCGTGATCGTGGTTTTGGAGGCCGAGCACTTGTGCATGAGCATGCGCGGCGTGAAGAAGCCCGGAACCCGCACCACCACCAGCGCCGTGCGCGGCGCGCTCGAGCGCAACCAGACGACGCGCGCCGAAGCGCTGTCGCTCATCTTCGCGCGCCGCGACTAGGGGAAAGGCGGCTGAGTGGGGAAGGTGGGGAAGACGGCTGGACGAGAGGGGAGGCTGAGCGGTAAAGGCGGCTGGGCGATAAAAGTGGCTGCTGCGCGAGGCTGGGGAGTGCCGTGCGCAGCAGCTGCGTTTGGCTTCGTATGCCTCGACGTGCCCGCATCGGCCCCTTCGTGCCTTTCGAATGTTTCACGTGAAACATTCGTTCGTGATGAGGTAGTATGTACGAACGTACGAAGCGAGAACGTCTGTGCAGGCGCGTTTGCAGAAGATCGAAAGGACCAACATGAAGTGCGTAGTCTCCGTTTTGGGTAAAGATCGCAGCGGCATCGTGGCCGCGGTCGCCACGGCGCTTGCCGAGTGCGGCGCGAACATCGACGACATCAGCCAGACCATCCTCGACAGCATCTTCTCCATGACGATGCTCACGACGCTCGATCTCGAGAAAGCCGATTTCAACGACGTGCAGGAGCGGCTTGAGCGTGTTGGTGAAGACCTGGGAGTGCAGATCATCATTCAGCGCGAAGACGTGTTCCAGATGATGCACAAAATCTAGCTCGCTTGCCCTCCTCTCTCTCGCCGTCCTGCTTGACAGGGGGTCGAGCAGGACGGGGCAGGGCGGCGCGGCGCGGGTGACCAGGCAAAGCGGATGCGGCGCGCTCGGCGCTTTGGGAGCGCCGGGGTTTGATGCGCGCCGCGCGGCGCTCTTCGATCACAGTACAGGGCGTTTGGCCAGCACGCGGCGCAGCGCCCGTATCGATGCCGCCTGGTCTTGCAGCTCGTCGTCGATGATCGCCGCGCGAGCCGTGCGGGCGACCTCCTGCCGTTCGGCTGCGGAAAGGGCCTCCCCGCGCTCGGCTTCCGCGCGGGTGATCGCTTCATCTTCTGCCGTTTGCGCTGCGGCTTGTTGTGCATCGTCCTTCGCGACGATCAGCTCGTCGTCTGCGGGAAGCTCATGCGCTCCCTCGATGTGCACGCTTGTGATGAGGTCGCCGATGCCCAGACGGTGGACGACGTCGAGCCCTTCGATCGTCTGTCCGAACACTACGAACCTCTCATCGTACTCGGGATGGCTCGACAGGCTGAAGAAGAACTGGCAGCTTCCCGAATCCTGCGCGTTGCGATGGGTGAGCGACAGCGTTCCGTCTTCGTGCCGGTTGCGCGGATTGCTCGCCCATTCGTCGCGGATGCGGTAACCGCAGTCCTTCATGCCGGGATGCACTCCTCGCAGCTCTTCGCGCACGGCCATGCGCACTTGCTGCGGGCTGAGCGGGCGCGTGGTGGGACAGCCGCCCACGACAACGTCGCCGTCCACTTTGCCGTAGAAGTTCAGCTTGTCGTAAAACCCCTTGCTTGCAAGTTCGATGAAGTTTCCGACGGTGCCCGGAGCCTCTTTTCCGAATAGCTCCACGCGGATGGTTCCGCGCGCCGTGTCGATAACGGCGATCTCGCGTCCCGAGGGGACGTAGCGGGGGCGATACAGGGGTTTGACCACGCGTGCCATGCGGTTCCTTTCCTCGTGCACGTTGTGGGAAAGCACCGTACCCGATCGGTGCCCGTTCGGCATCGGATCGTCGATCCCCTTTGCGCGAAGGCGCGTGAAAACGGCCGAAGGGAGGGATGGGAAGGGGGATGGAGGGGGGGTGGAGGGGGGTGGAGGGGCAATTCGCAGGTGCCAACGTGTAACAAGCGTAACCCAATTGTTGCACGTTGGTACAAGAGGGTCGCGAAGGACGCTCGCCCGCAACTCAGATGTTTCACGTGAAACAATAGGGGCCGAAGCCAAGAAAGAAACAGGCCAGGTGATCGTCATCACCTGGCCTGCATGTTCTCTGGAGCCAACGAGCGGATTCGAACCGCTGACCTACGCATTACGAGTGCGTTGCTCTACCAGCTGAGCCACGTTGGCGTACGGCTTCAAAACGAAGCGAATACGCAGTATACCGAAACGTCCTGCGCGCCGCAAGAGGGCGGCGCGAAATTCCAAGTTCACCCATCTGGTGTGAGGGCGAGCATCGACCTCCTCGTACACTGACGATTGTAGGGGCCCTTGAACAAGGGCCGAATCGGCGGCGATTTGGCAAAGCCGCGTGACGCAAGGAGGAACGATGGGAGCTGCAACGTTCAATCGCAGGAGTTTTCTGAAAGGGGCGCTCATGGCGGGAGCGGGGGTGGCGTCGGGAGCGATGCTCTCGGGGTGCGCACCGCAGAGCGCGTCGGACGCAGCCGGCTCGGGCAGCGATGGGGCCGCGCCTATGACCGCAGACGCGTATGAAAAGCTTACCTGGAGTTTTGAAGTGCCTCCCGAGCCGGTGGACGAAAGCCAGATCACGCAAACCATCGCCGACGACTTCATCGTCATCGGTTCCGGGGTGTCGGGCTTGGTGGCCGCAGCCTCCATTCTGGGGCACGGTGGCAGCTGCACGTTGTTCTCGGCGGGCACGAAGGCCGTGAGTCGCGGTGGATCGAACCATGCCGTGGGGACGAAAACGCAAAAGCGGCTCGGCCTGGACTACACGCCTGACACGGTAGCTGCCCACTTCAACAACGAAATCGCGCGTCAAGGTTATCGCATGGACTCGCGTAAGTGGTGGAAGTGGATCAACCAGTCAGGCGAGGCCATGGACTGGATTACCGACATCATGGATAAGGCAGGCTACACCACAACGCTCGAGCTTCCTTTCAAAGACCCGAATGGAACATTCTCTATCCCTGGCGGTGCGCACAACTTCTATGGCCCCGAGATCCAGAACAGCGCCAACGATGGCGAGCCGCTGCTTACGGCCACGCTTGAGCAGTACATTCTCGACAACGGTGGGTCGATCACGTACAACACCAAGGCAGAGTACCTCATCCGAGAGAACGACAACACGGGTCGGGTCAGTGCCGTGGTGGCCACGAATGCCGATGGGGATTACGTCAAGTACGAGGGGGCCAAGGGCATCATCATGGCCACGGGCGATTTCTCGGGCAATCCCGATATGATGGCCAAATACTGCAGCGCTTTCGCCGACTACGTGGCCGACGGTGCGGGCGACTACGATGCCGAGTTCCAGTTCGGCGGCCTCATGCCCGGTGATGGGCAGAAGATGGGCCTGTGGGTGGGAGCCGCTTGGCAGAATACCACGCCCAGCGCGCCGATGATCGGGTGGTACGGTTTTCCGGCCCCGTGCTCGGATCAGAACCATCCTGGCATCCTGCTCAACGTGGAAGGCGAGCGCTTTATCAACGAGGACACTTCCTCTGTGTACGCGGGCTACGCCGTCAGCGGCCAGACCGAGAAGAAAGTGTTCGCAGTGTGGGATTCGGACTTCGCGTATCGGTTCGATACATGGGAGGCCTTGGGCAACAACATGGACAACTTGGGCATCACGCCAGTGACGGCTGATGAGAAAGCCGCCGAATTCGAAGCGGGTGTCGAGGAGAAAACCTATGTTAAGGGCGAGACCATCGATGAGGTGCTGCAGGCGCTTGCCGAGCAGGGTGGTATCGACGTTGAGGCGGCGAAAGCGACCATCATCCGCTACAACGATGACGTGGCCGCTGGCAACGACACCCAGTATCACAAGTGCAAGGAGTATCTCATTCCCATCGAGAAGGGCCCGTTCTACGGTCAGTACAATCAACTGGGTCCCGCGCAGTTCCTGTGTGTGCTGGGAGGTTTGCGCACATCGCCCGACTGCGAAGTGCTTGACGAGGCCAACAAGCCCATTGAGGGGCTGTACAACGTAGGATCGATGATGGGCGACACGTTCGGCACGTTTTACAATTTCCGTGTGCCGGGGCAGAACCTGGGGATGACGTGCATCACGTTTCCCTATGTGCTGGGCAAACAGTTGACGGGGAACTGACCCTCAGGGCGTGCGCTTGCGAAGCGTGGGATACTGGATTCCCCTCGTCTCGGCGAAATCGGAGGTCTGCAATGCGGCTTCCGATTTCGCGTTCTGCCGCATGGCGTGGGGGTATGCGCGCGAGGGCGATGCAGGGAGGGTGGTATGCAAAGCAGATCAAGGCATTTCGGAGCTGTGATATGGGGATACGCGCTGCTCCTGGTGTTCTTCGGGCTGTTCACCGGACGGGTGAACCTTTTGTTCTTCGGCGACAAGGTGATGCAGACGTTCTCGACGTATGCTCACGCTGCCGAGATCGGACAGGTGTGTTGCCTGTTCTTCATCGCGGCGCTTGCGTTTTTTCGCCGACGTTTGGCAGAGCGTATCGCGCCGCACGTGGCGCTTGCCTTGCTGGTGTGCGGATACGCCCTCACGCTGTACCAAGCGGTGGGCGATGCGTCGTCTCCGGCCCTTTCGAGTGCGGCGGGAGCTTTGTTCGGTGGTGGGCAGGGCGTATGCTTTCTGTGCTGGTTCATGGTGTACGCTCGTTTGGACGCTGGCGACGTAACGCGTGCGATGGTGGCGAGCACGGTGCTTTCGGGGTTCATGCTGCTGATGATCGGGCTTATGCCCGATACGGTCATGCTGTTCAGCGCGCTCTCGGTCGTCGTGGCTGGCTCCTGTGCGCTTGTGTACTTTTGCTTGGGCGCGGTCTCTTTGGTAGCTTCGACCGACGGCGATGCTCTGGGCGGCGATGCCGATGCGTTGGAGGATGGGGGCGGGACTCGGCTTCGCTCGTGGATATTTCTCGAGCGTCGCTCTCTTTTGTGTCTTGTGGCCATCGCATTTGTGTGCGGGGCTCAGCGTGTGATTTCGCTTGAAGGGTTTCTTCCCCAGGCGGCGGTGCAATCGCTGTTCTCGATAGGCTACATCGGAGGCGCCGTTGTGTTTTGGGCGACGGGTAAAGTGCAGGGGCGGCGCAGCGATTTCTATGGCGTGTATTCGACCTTGCTTGCGGTCATGGCGACATGCGGCGTGCTTTCGTCGGTGCAGGTGGTGTCGGTTCAGACGGTTCTGTACGCTGTCGACAACATCGCATTCGCCATCGTGTCCATGTGCATGATCATGACGGCGCTCAAGGCGGTGCGTGGGTTTTTGAGCAACCCGCTGCTTGTGGGCGGTGTCGTGTGTGGCGTCATGTATTTCTCCATTCAACTCGGTCGAACGGTATGCAATGCGGTGTCCCGGTTTATCGGTATGGATGCGGTGGGCATCCTCATTGTGTCGGTGATCATCCTGTACGTGGTTGCGCTGGCCGCCGTTTCTTCGGGGCTGTTCTTCCACCAAATGGCGAAGAGCGGCGGGGTGATGGGCGCGCCAGGTTCGGGAGGCTCCGAAGAGTCGGAGAAGCGCCGTGTGATCATTTCGGTGGCAAACGTGACGGAGGAAGAGCTGCGGAAGAACCCGGTGTATCGCCAGCAGTTCAAGTTGACCGATCGCGAGGTCGACGTTGCCGTGTTGCTGCTCGCAGGATACAACTCCACCGATATTGCGAAGATCCTCACCTTGTCGGTGAACACGGTGAAGACCCATCTTAAGAATCTGTACGCAAAAATGAGCGTTCACAATCGCCGTGAACTCATCGAAGTGCTGAACGCGATCGAGGGCGGGGGCTGATGCGGCGAGCGTCGGGATAGCGCTCTCAGGGCGGCTTACTGCCGGGATGACGCCGATTGCGGAAGGAGAGGATATGAGCAGCAAGGCGAATGCGGGAGAAGGATTTGAGCATGCGTGCGAACAGGCGCTGGAAGCATGCGCTCGCGGCTTGCCGTTGCGTCATCTGCGCTCGTGCGCGATCGTGACGGATGTGGGACGGATGCATTTGACGGCGTGCGAACGTCAAGAGCGACGAGGTCCCTACCCGCTGTATGTGCGCGGTGTCGAACGGATGGGAGTTGACGATTACGCGTACGAGGGAGACGCGTTGCTGGTGGGTGCGTGCGGTGCCGTTTCCACACATGAGGGGAAGTTGTTCGTCGTGCGGGCTTCAGGGAGATTTTCGGTGTCTGAGCTTTTTCACGTGGTGCTGCCCGATCCGTGCGACGTGGCGTATGTGGAGGCGGTGCTGTCGGCGGTTGATGCGAGACGCCTTGTGAAGGGCTCGAACGCGGCCCGTGTCGTGGAGCTGTCCGCTCTGCGCGGTCTGGTCGTGCCTTGGCCCGAAGCGTCGGTAAGGGCGTTGTTCGTCGAGGCCCTTGCGGCATGCGAAAGAGCTGGCGAGGCGGGCGGGAAATCTGCCCGACGCGTGGAGGAAGCGTGGATGGGGTCGGCTCGCAACGTCGAGTTTCTGTTCAGGGCTCCTGCATTGCCAGAGCCCCGTCAGGTGAAGGAGCCCGTCGATCATGCCGACGATGCTCTTGCCGCGGTCGACGGGCTGCTCGACGCGTTGGGGGCTTCGGGGGCCGATTTGCTCGATGTAGTGGGCGCGACCGGCGATTTGGCCGACCCCGAGATTCCTCGCCGAGCGCGTTTTTGCGTATGCTTCCCTTCGCCGAATCAAGGCGTGTGGACCGACCGGGTTGTGAACGAGGAGGATCCTCGCTGGATTCTCGGCACACCTCCGCGCAACAAGGCGAACTACGCGTGGGTGCAGCAGACGCTAGCTTGCATGGAGGACGAGGGCGCGGCCGTGCTCCTTGTGACCAATGCTGTTTTGCATGCGGACATCGGGCGTGAGGAAGCGCTTCGCCGCGCACTTGCCCATAGCGGTTTGGTGAGCGCTGTCATCTCGTTGCCGGGTGGCCTGTTCGCGGATGGAAGGCCGTCGCCGTCGCTTGTGGTTCTGGACAAGTCGGGGAAAACGCATGGCATCCTGTTTGTCGACGCTCTTGAATTGGGCGTGTTTGAGGGGGTGGCACCTTCGGGAGTTACGTATCGCAGTTTGCCGTCAGCTGCTGTTGCGCGCATCGTTGGAGCATTCGCGGCATGGCGAACCGAAGGTGAATGCGGTCTTCCTCGCTTCTGTCGCGTTGTATCCGAGGCCGAGCTTGATGAGCGAGACTGCGTGCTTACGCCCTGGACTTACGTGCGGTGATCGGATGGGCGGCGCTCAGGTGGACGGATGGGCAAGGCTCCGTTTGCGGCGCTCGTCCGCTAGGCGAGTGGGTAGCTCATGAGCTCGTCGATGGTGACGAAGCGATAGCCTTGCTCCTTGAGGTAGGGCAGGGCGTCTTTGAGTGCTTCGACGGTTTGCGAGCGGTCGCCGCCGCCGTCGTGCATGAGGATGATGGCTCCGGGCCAGGCGCTTTTGATCTGGTTGGCGATGGCGGCAGAGCCGGGGCGTCGCCAGTCTTGCGAGTCGATGTCCCACCCGATCTCGGCCGAGACCTTCGGCCCGATGGCGCGCATGACCTCGTCTCCGTAGTTGCCTCCCGGCGTGCGGATGATGTGGCTCGCCTCCCCTCCGATGGCGTTCTCGATGGCGGCGAATCCCTGCTCGATCTCAGCCGTCTGCTCATCCGGGGCCATGAATCCCAAGTTCACGCCCTTCCCGCTGCCCGAAGCGTGGGTGTAGGTGTGCGTGCAGATTTGGTGGCCCTCGGATGCGGCCCGCTTCACGAGGTCGATGCCTTCGCCTTCGATGCGGCTGCCCACGGTGAAGAACGTGGCTTTCGCGCCGTGGTCCCGCAGCACGTCGAGCACCTCGACGGTGGTGTCATGCCAGGGGCCGTCGTCGAACGTGAGCGCGACCACTTTCTCGTCACCGACGTCGGGCGACACGTTGCGGCGCGTGACGTTTTGGGGTTCACGGACCGTGGCTTCTGCGACGATGCCGGAAATCCGGCCCGTCTTGATCTGGCGCAGCCCGTCGGCGCCTTGCCCTTCGAGCAGATGGATGGCCCCGCCGCCTTCCGAGGAGATCGTATAGGGGATGGCCTCTTCCACGATGTCTGACGGCTCTTCCGTGGGGCTTCCGTCGCCCATCTCGACCACATCGCCGTTGGCGAGCGTGCGGGTGAGGTCGCTCGTGACCTGGCCGTTGACGGCAGCATGGAACGGCTCGCCCTTGCCGGCTTCGATCACGCTCCCGTCCACGGCCACCAGGTCGCCGGGGCGCGGATCGAAGCCGCTGGCGTCCAGCGCGTCGGCGAGCGTGCGCGCTCCTCCCACCTCGAGGGGCTGGCCGTTGAACGTGATGGCGACGGGCAGACTCTGCGCGAATGCGAACGCGCCTGCCACCGCAACGAGGATTGCGGTTGCCGCGACGCCGACGGCCGCGAAGGGAATGCGGCGACGTTTCGGCTGCGGCGCGCGTGCCGCTTGGTGTGCGCGACTGGTCGTGCGGGGCTGCGGTCGCTCGGAGGCGGGATGTTTTCGGGCCTGCGGTTTCGCCGAGGTTCGCGAAGTTCGCGCTGCGGGCCTCGGCGAGGTTGGGTGCCGTGCGGGCGCGGTGCGCCGCGAGGACGCGGAGCGCTCGCCTCGCGAGAGCCGCGCTGCCGAAGACCCGGTTTCCGAAGCGCGCTCGCTGTGTGCGGCGCGGCTTGGCGTTCGTGCGGCCGATTCGCTGCGTACGCTGCGGCGAAGCCGGGAATCGCGGTTGCGATCAGGCGGTATTCGATTATCGCGACGTTCGTGTGTCATGGCCCCTCGTGCGGTTTTCCGTGGCATTGCGCATCGGCGATTTGGGTGCAAGCGCAGACCAAAACCACCATACCATGTTTCGGAGCTTCGCCTCTGGGTTGTTGCCAGAAGGTCGCTTGGCTTCACTGATGGTTGAATGTTGTCGCTTTGGGCGCGCGACGCACGCATGGTGTTCGCAGGAGCGACGTTTTGCGGGCAAGGATGGGAGGGCGGTATGGCCAAAGGAAACGGCTTCGTGCGAAGGGTGGATTGCCCCGCCCCGCGCCTCTCTGCTGCCTCTCGCGCCCGCGGCGGGGCCGCGCAGCCCGGCCGCCCCGCCCGCGTGCCCGCCGCGGGCGCCCTCCCCACTGCCGCCCCCGCCCCCGCCGCGGGTACCCGCCCCGCCCGCGTGCCGCCCTCGCGGGCATCCCCGCTCTCCCCTTCGTCGCCCGCCCTCGCGGGCTGCGCAGCCGCCCTCCGTGCGGGGAAACTCGCGATTTCTGGCCACCAAACCGCGTTCTGGCACGCCGAACGCGCCCCTTCGCCCGAAGAGGGCGCTCCTCCCCGGCGAAAGCCCAGGTCGGCGGTTTTGACAAAGCCGATGCGCCGTTGGATCGGGGCCGATCCGTGCCAGAACTCGGTTTCGTGGCCAAAAAGTGAGCGGTTTTCCGGCAGAGCGCGGTCCGGGCGGTAAAAGGGTGACAAAGGGACGGGGATGATGTCGCATTCTGCAAAGCGGCAGGATGCGACAAGTCTTTTGGGAGTGTGACATCATCCCCCCCCCCCTTTTTTTTGCCACCCCCCTCCTTTCCTCCCCGTGCGCGAATTCGGCGCGAAAATGGACACGGAACCGCGCTCTGGCACGGAATTCGTCATGCGAAGGGGTGCCTACTGGGAAAACCCCAGGTCGCGCAAATCGGCCAAGCGGGCGCAGCCCGATTTCGAGCCGATTCCGTGCCAGAACGCGGTTCCGTGTCCATTTCGGGCGCGAAATCCTGCACGCGGCTCAAACGGCCAGCATGGAAGCCGCTTACGCGGCGTGCCCGGATCCGCGTCTTCGCATGACGAGCGCTGCCATCAGGCACGCCGTCGCAAAGACGCCGAAAGCGGTCAAGCCCCCTCCGGGGGGGGGATGCAAAGGGACGAGGGATTGGGCGGTTTCAAGCGGTGAACGCAC
>LHCFR01400__coassemble_1076_pt1 | contig 22686 bp, 13 predicted proteins | sample LHCFR01400__metabat2_high_PE_020 | metagenome-assembled genome bin LHCFR01400 | reverse complement strand
GATGCGCTCCACCACGGAGAACCGCTGCCCCGCGCTCAGGGCCACCGGCTCGTCGAGCGCGATGGTGTGGTAGCCGCCGTACTCCACCGTCTCGGTCTGGCTCGCCGCCAGCGTGCCGTCGGTGGGATCGGTCGCGCCGCCGTCGAGCAGGTACACCTCCACCTGCACGGTGGAGCCGGGGTTCGCCGTGGTCGCAGACACAGCCTCAAGCGTCTCGTCGCCCTCGGCCTCGAACACATTGGCCGCCGCAACGGCCTCCCCGAACGCGCCCGGTTCGATCTTGCCCACGCTCGCGGCGCTCAGGTAATCGTACTGGTAGTTCGAGTCGTAGCTGAACGAGCCGTCCGCATCGGGCAGATCGACCAAGAAGGACGTGGGCTCGCAAATGCTCATGTCGTAGTACGACAGGTAGAAACAGCCGTCCAAGCCCCAGTCGGCGCTCCAGCTGTTCTTGATGATCCACGCACCAGCGGCGGGCGGCTGCTTGGCAGGATCGCTGGAAAATGTCTCCGGGGAGATCGTGTCGTCCCAGCCCACGATGGCGACGGCGTGGTTGGCCGTCGTGCGCTCGTCCACTTCGGGCGTGACCGGATCATCCTCGGTGATGTAGGCGCGCACGTACTGCGCCCACGTCGCATAGTTGAAATACTCGCTTTCTTTGCGGCCGGGATCGTCCGGATCGGTGATCGGGCGCGACTGATCGGCATGGTAGCTCACGGACACCGCGCCGTTATCTATAAGCGCGCGCTTGATAGCCGCCGTGGCATCAGGGTCGTACGTGTAATTTTCAGTGGAGGGATTCACCGGATCGGAGAACACGGCGGGGCTGGGAAGCGAGATCACGTCCTGCACATGCACGGACGCGACGGTGCGGTCGCTTTCGGGAAGCGACCAGTCGCCGAAGTCCTCTTCCGTCTCGGGATAGGGATCCCAATTCCCGTTCACATCCGCATACGGGATGTCGGCCTCGTCAGCCGCGCCGAACCACGCGGACAGCACGGCAGTGGAAATGCCGTAGTCGCCGCCGGCGTTGAAGGTGAGCTGGGTGTCGGTTGAGGTCGCGCCCTCCGTGCGCTCGGCGAACGAGCCCTCCCCCGCCTGATCCGCGTCCGTCTCGGCCCCCACCGCCGTACGGCCGAACCATGCCAGCTGGCGCTCGGAGAAGTCGGGGGTCGCACCGTCGGCGAGGCCGCCCTGCACGAGCACGTTGCTCTCAAGCGAGGCCATGGTGCCGAACGTCCAGCACGAACCCCACGGGTTCTGGTATTTCACCGACGTGGAAGCGCCCGTCTCGCGCAGGTCGAAGCGCGCGGGCAGATCGCCCTCGTCCTCGGAGGCCGCGCGGACACCCGCCGCATCCGGGTAGTTGTAGCGCGACAGGGCGGCGACGCTCGGCGCGGAGAGCGCGCCGAGCCGCACGTCGGCAGTCGCCCAGTCGCCCTCGTCCGCATCCGTCGAGCCGCCCTCCGCAAGCGTCTCCCGGCCATTGGCGGCACCCGCAAGCGAGCCGTCGGCAACGCCCGCCGCCGCGCCGTCCTCCGCAAGCGAGCCATCGGCAGAGGCCGCACCATCCGGATTGCCCTCTGCCGCCGAGCCGTCATCCGATGCCAAGCCGCCACCCGACGGCGACCCGTCGCCCGACGCCGCCTCGCCCTCTGCCGTCGAGCCATCGATGGCACCCGCCGCCTCATTCGACGCACTGGCCGACTGCTCAGGCTGCGCGAACGCCGCCGCGGGCACCAGCCCGCACGCCAAAATCGCGCTGAGCGCCAGCGCGAACAGCCGCTTCATCATAGACGTCCCTTCCTGCCGCACGATGCAACGCCTCCTTAGCGGTACAGAACCGTCACCAGCTGGCTCATGACGGTGTCGCCCGACCCGCACGGGTTCACCTTCACATCCACGATCTCGCGCCCGTTTTGCTGCAGGAAGCCGACGACGCCCTCCATGGTGAGCGACAGGTTCTTGTACGAACTCAGCCCCGACGACCCTTGGAAGCAGCCCACGTGCAGAGCGCCGTCTTTCTGCCCTACCGTCTCGGCGGTGACGCCCATGTCGTCGAGCGCCTTCGCCACGCGCTCCTGCAGCTTCTCCTCGTCGGACTTCCCCGAACCGAACAAACCCATGGCGGGCCTCCTTCCGCAACCCCCCTCCGCAGCAGCGCGGAAGGATCCGTCGAACCGAAACAGGCGGCCGGAAGGCATCCCTCCGGCCGCCACCTGCACCTACCTTTGCACCCGCGCGCTACTCCTTGCCGATGCGCCGACGCATCGCCAGCGCCGCACCGGCGGCAAGCGCCGCCGCGCCGCCGACGCACGCGACCGCGATACCGAGCGTCGCGTCATCGCCAGTCCGCACCAAGGCGCCGTCGCCCTTCGCATCGGATCCGGCGTCGGGCTTCTCCTCAGAGCCGCCGCCCGAGCCGCCCGAGCCGCCCGTCTCCTTCAAGCCGTCGGCCTTCGCGGCGTCGAACGCCTCGCGCGCGGCGGCAAGATCCGCGGCGGCGCGCTCGATGTCGCTCGCAAGCGGACGCTCCGCGCCCGCAGCCGTCTCGGCAGAGGCGATGGCCGCTTCGAACGCGTCATGGACGGCCTGCGTCACCCACGGCGTACCCTTCGCCACATCGGAGCCGTCCGCGCTCACAACGGTCTGCGCCAGATCGTTGCGCGCGTCCTTGATGGCGTCCTCAAGCTGCTTCACGGCCTCGGCGCTCGCGTACTCGTCGGCCAACGTGCCGGGTTGCTTGGCCTCGTCGAACGCCTTCGTCGCCGTGCTCAGGGCCAAGCTGATGCGATCCACATCGCCCTGCGTGGGGTTCCCACCCGCCAGCAGATCCTCGGCCTCCATGATGGCGGCCGTCAGCTCGGCGCGCACGTCGCTCGGCACCCAGTACTGCGAAGTGGGAACGTCGGAGCCGTCTCCCGCAGCGCTCTCCACCGCGCTCGCAAGCATATCGTTTGCGGAAGACAGGTACATCTCCAGCTGGGCCACGCTCTCCTCGGTGGCGGGATCGCCGGCGCCCTCTTCAACCGGGTAGCCATACGCCTTGATGGGCAGGTTGTCGATCTGATCGCCTCGCGCCTCGCTCGCCACGGAATCCTCGTGGAAGTCCCGCCATGCAGGGTTCTCCCCGTTCTCGTCGGACGCGTAGACGAAGCTCTCGCCCTCGTTCACCACGCCTTCGTAGTAGTAGGAGGGAACCTTCTGCTGGATTACCTCTTCGGCCGCCTTGGCCGCAGCATCGGCGATCAGCTTCTGGCCTTCCTCGGTTTCCACGTACTCGTCCGCGGCAGCGGCCGCCGCGTCTTCGTCCATGCCCCCTTCGTTGACAAACTCGTTGTATTTCGCCTGCCACAGAGCATCTTTGGCCACCCCGAGATACATCTGATAGTACTGATCGTAGTACTGCTCGTGGTACTGCTGCTCCAACGTGTCGAGGAACGCCCGATCCCAACCGACGTCGTAGCTGACGTAATAGTCGTTGTCATCGAGGCACTGCTGCGTCACCACTACCGAGAAGCGCTCGCCCGCATTCAGGGTGAACGCCTGTTCGTCGGTCAACTCCACCGCATGGAAGCCGCCCCATTCGAACGTCTGCTCCACCGTGGCCAGCTTCACGCCCTCGGTGGGCAGGGTCGCACCCTCGTCGAGCAGGTACACGTCGAAGGTCACCTGCGTGTTGGGGCGCGTCGTCTCGCAAGTGAGCTTGCGCACCGTCTCCGCATCGTCAGCAGAGAAGATGTTCGCCATTCTCATCGGAAGGGAGGAGGAATTGCTCGAGACGTTCTGCGCGGGCATGTAGTCGTACTGGTGCACGAAATAGTGGTCATCCTCGCTTTGCGTGGACTCCACGGCGAAGTCGAACGACTCGGGCTTGGTGATGGTCTTGTCCCAGTACGAGAGGTAGAAGTAGCCCTCTCCGTTGCCGTCGCCGTTCTCGTCGGTGCCCCAGCCGCCAGGGTAGCCGTTGGGGAACTCAGCACCCGAACCCCAGCTGTTCTTGACGATCCACGCGCCGTCGTCGGGAGGCTGCTTGCTGGGATCGACCTCGCCCGTCTCCGGGTCGGGGTTGCCGAAGTTCTCCTTGGAGTAGTTGTCATCCCAACCGACGATGGTCACGGCATGGCTGATTCCCACATCGTCGTAGGTATAGTGCGCCCACGAGCCATCCACATTGTTGCCGGGGTTCATGAAGCCCATCTCGGTGATCTCGTTGGGCTTCGACTGATCCGCGTAGAACGCGATGGCCACGCCGCGGCCCTCGTAGAGCTGCTGTTTGATAGCGTCGTTGGCGCGCTCGGCACCCGCGTAATCCCCCGCAGCGTTGTACTCGCCCGGAGAGGGAAGCTGCACGGACTGCTCGAACTCCACCATCTGCTGGAAGCGGAGCTCCTCGTCCACCGCCCACGTGCCATCCTTGCTGTACTGGTAGTTGTACTCCTCACCCGTGACGGGGTCCGTCACGCTGTCGATCAGCTCTTCATCGTTTTTGTACGGCGCAGCCGACTCCGGGACAGGGCCGATGCCCGACGAGAACAGGGAGGTTCCGTACACCATCCACCCGCCGCTGTCCAAGCGACCGTTGGCTCCTTCTTTGAGGCTCACTATACCCTCGCCGCCCTGGCCGGAGTCATCGTCCTCGACAAGCGGCGTGTAGGTGAACCAAGCCAGATGGCGCTCGGAGATGTCCTTGAACTCCTCGCTCAGGTCGATGTCCTTCTGCTTGGCCTCGGAGATGATGCTCGCCTCCGAAGCGGAAGCGACGCCGAACGACCAGCAGGAGCCCCACGGGTTCTGGAACTTCACCGGCGTGACAACATTGCCGTACACGTCGTTATTCCGCAGGTCGAACTGGGCGGGCAAAGTGCTTCCCGAAAGCGTCCGCGCGGACGGCGCGCCCGCCGCCCAGTCGAAGACGTCCTCGCCGCCCACGAAATCGATCTGGGGGGGGGGTAGGCGAATTCGCCGATTCCTCGGCGAACGCCGTGAACGGCACGCCCACGAGCCCCATCGCAAGGGCGGCCGACACGACCGCCCGCCCCACGTACCGCCCAAGCGGCCGGGAGCACTCTTCGTTTCTCATGCAATACCTCCGTTTTCTCTCTGCGCTCTGCGCGTCGTGCCTTCCACTCTCTTCACGTGCCTTGCGTGCGAATCGCGCGCCACCCGTGACAAAAGGACAGGGATAATGTCACATCCGTACCCACGTCCCGCGTGCGAGGCGTGCGGGGCGCGAACGTTTTCAATGAGCCGATTCATCACTCACAATACCGCACCCCCCCCCCTGAAATGCAAGGGGGAGGGGATGCCTCCGCATGCCTCGCCCTGACGATATGCGGAGCATGGGCGCGCGCCGCGCAATGCGCGAGACATGCGTTGCGCGTCGCCCACGTCGCCGCAAAACCTATCTCCGCTCTTCGCCCGCACGGCGGCGTCGCACCACCGCAGCGGTCACCGCAGCAGCCAGCGCCAGCGCGCCCTCACCCGCGAGAACCAACACGGCTGCGCCGAGCGGGTCGCCCGTGGAAGCCAGCGGCTTCAGAGCCGCGCCTGAGCCGTCATCGTCCGCAGACGTGGGATCAGACGTCGGGTCGGAGCCAGGTGTCGGACCGGGCTCAGGTTCGGGCTGCGGGCCCGGCTCAGGCTCCGGCGTCGGCTCCGGCTCGGGCGCCACATAATCGCCCGGCTGTTCGACCGTCTCCACCGCCGTGGCGCTGAACACGTGATACGGCTCGTCCTGCGCGCTCGCCAGCACGTACAGCTGGCCGCGGTAGGCCGTGGCCGCCGGAGCCAGCAGCTTCTGCCACGAGGCGCGCTTGTCGTACTGCTCGGGGTCGGAAGAACCGCCGCTCGCCAGCAGGTAGGTGTCGGTCGCGCCGTCGTCGCTTTCGGGGCCCACGAGCGCGAAGCCGTCCGCGAGCGCGCCCGACGCCCAAGCCATCTGCCCCGTCTCGGTCACGAGCGCCGTCGTGTCCACCGGCGCGCCCGCAAGCCACCCAGCGGGAAGCGGCTCACCCGTGGCCGGGTCCATGCCGCCGCTTTGCGGCGTCACCAGCTCGACGCCCAAAACGCCGCCCGCCTGATAGTTCATCGATATGCCGCCCGAAACCACGAACGCTCCGTTGCCGTACGATACCTGGGGACGGATGCGCCCCAAGGAAAGAGTGCCGCACGCCTCAAGCGACGGCGCATCGAGGTTCACCCGGTACACAACGGCGTTGTCGGCCGCCGCGCCGGTCGCGATGCTCAGGCCCCCGAACACGTACGCGGACTCGCCATCGCTCGCCAGCGTCCCGTACAACGGCGCGCCACTCACGATCGAGAGCGTGCAGCCGGTGAGCTCCCACGTCCCGCTCGCCGTGTAGCGGACGAACGTAGCGAAACCCGGCTCGTCGGCCAGCTGCAGCACCAGCGCGCCGTCCACCGTGGCACCCGACACATCGATGATGCCCCCTTGTAAGCCCGCTCCCTCTGCCAAGCTGGTCGGCAGCGGAACCTGCTCCCATTTCTGCGTATCGGGACGGTAACGCAGCATATAGTCGTACGCATTCGGCTCCGCGTTGAAATTGGTCGTGCGCGGCAAGCAGTAGATATCGCCGTTGAAGCCCACGAGCTGCCACGAACCCCAGCTGGCAAGCTCCTCGGGGACGGGCAGGTTCGTCTGGTCGTAGTAGATCGCGTTCACACATTCGCCCAGATCGGCGCGGTGGCTTGCCAGCTTGCCGTTCGCCTCCACGCGCACGACCGTCTGGCCGCCCGCGAAGTCCTCGGGCTTCTGCACCGTCAGACGCGCCTTGCCGTCGCCAAGGTCTTCGCAACCAGCCACGACGGCCTCCACGTCGCCCAAGCGCACCGTCGCGCCCTCGGACATGAAGTAGCCCTCTATCTCCACGGTGGTGTCCGCATCGCGCACCGCCGTGATGGCCGGCCCGAGGTCGCCCTCAAGCGCATTGTCCACCGTGGCGTAACCGCTCGTGGAGCACAGGCCCGCATAGCGCTCGTCCCGCTCAGCCGCGCCCTTCACGAGTGCCGCCAGCTTTTCGGCCGACTTCGCCCCGTCGCCTTGGACGTTCGCTTCGCCCATGCCGGCCAGCACCGTCGCCGCGCCGGCCACCGCGGGGGACGCCATCGACGTGCCCTGCTCGTAGGCGTAAGGCACGAGGTCACTGCCCAAGCCGATGCTGTCCACGTACATAGTGCCCGCTTGCAAGCCACCAATCGTCCGAACGCCGCCGGTCATGTCGAACGACACAACGCCGCCCATGACGCCCAAGCTGAAGTTCTCCCAGTCCGTGTTCTCGGGAAGTTCGGCGTAGAAGCCGCTCCACGAATCGCCACCGATGCCGAAGCCCCCCTTCTCCGTCAACCTAACATAGGCTTCGTCGGGATTTTCGTTGGTGGTTTTCACGAACAAGACCAGCTGGGTGAGCAAGCCGGCACCCAAACCGTTCTCTCCCACGCCCGCGTAACGGATGCTCACGTAACGCGGCTTCTCATCAATGCCGGAAAGATCGACTGGCCCAAGCGCAACATGGACAGGCCCGTCAGCCGAACACTTGATGGCAAGGGAGCCGTCGCCGTCGAAGCGCTTGCCCTCAGTCGATACCGAAGCGGAATCGTCGGACGGAAGGTAGAAGCCTTCGGTATTTGGCAAAACGCCCTCGGCGGCATGACTCTCGGCATCGAAGCTCTCGTACAGCACAGCATCGGCGTCTTCCTCGCCGAGGTAGTTCGGCTCGCCGGTAGCCCACGTGGACAGGATGCCCGAACCGGGAGCCATCACGTCGGTGGTGGTTTCGCCGTACTGCGTGAACGAGGAGCGCTCGCCCGTGGGATCCACCGCGTTCACCACGATGGCATAGGGGTTGTCGGCTAGCGTGGTGGCCGTGCTGGCCGCTGCGTCGTTGTCGAACGCGGAATTGCCGGACGCGAATACGCTCACCACGCCCTGCTGCCCGATCTCGGTCACCGCGAGGTCGACGGAGCGCCACATGCCCTGGCCGAAGCCCCATGAGTTGTTGGACACCCGCACGTCCACGCCCGCGTCGCACGCGCGGCTCACGTAGTCGAAGCACTGCAGCATGCCGGCGAGCGTGTCGTTGTGGCGCACCGCCATGATGCGCGCGTTCGGCGCGAGGCCGCTCACGCCCTCATCGTCCCACGCCGCGCCGATGGTGCCCGCCACGTGCGTGCCGTGGTAGCTGGTTATGCCGGTGTGCGACGTGACACCTGCCGCCGAGCCGGCGGCCGCCGCGAAGCCGTGCTTGTCTTCCTTACCGGTGGTTGCAAGACCCTCCGTCGTCAAGCCCTTATCCCACATGACCGGCGAGAGATCGGGGTTCGAGGCGTCCACGCCCGAGTCGATGACGGCCACGACCACCTCTTCAAGGCTGCCCGCCGCCTTGTCGGCCCATGCGCCGTAGCCCATATCCACCGCATCGCTCTCCGAGATGCCGCCCATGCGGCCATCGTTGCTAAAGCCCCACACGAAGTCGTCGAGGTCGGATGCCGGACCGTTATCATCTTCGCCCCACACGACCTCGGTGGGCGTGTCGTCGTTCGGCTCGGTCGCGTCGGAGCCGGAGGCGTCGTCGCCGTTCGCGCCCGCGCCCTCTGCGCCGTTCGATCCGTCGGCACCCTTGAGCGCGTCGCCCACGCTCCCGGCACCGCCCTGCGACACGCTGCCGTCCGCGCCCTCGGTCGCGCCGTTCGTGGCCGATTCGGTCGCACCGGTCGTATCAGCCGCATCCGACTCGCCAGCTGCATCCGGCTCGCCATCCGCATCAGCCTCGGCCATCCACTCCCCGACGAGCGCGTCCGAAAGCGCGGCCTGCGCCGCCTCTTCGTCGGCATCGATCGTCTCCACCACGGCGTTCGGCTCGGCGAACACCACGCGCGGGTCGGCCTCCAGCTCGGCGACCAGCTCAGCTGCGGTCTTGCCCTCGTCGCGCACGAGCACGAGGCGGCCAGCTGGAGCCTCGGCCTCCCCGTTCGCCGAGAGCGAGCGCGCGAAGGCCGCGGCCTCGGACGCGTCGGCATCGCCGCCAAGCGCCTCGGCGGCCGCGCCCGCCGCGATATCCATCAATTCCTGAGCGCCGTCGAGCGCCCCGCCGCCAGACGAGAGCGTCCGCGCCCCGCCGTCCATCACGTACGCGATGGCCTCGTGCTCCACGTAGGTGCCGGGCTCAAGCGCCAGCTGCCCTGCCTCGGCACCGGCCGCATTGCCCGATCCAGCGCCCGCAGCCGGCTCGTCGGCCCATGCCGCGCCCGCCGGCACCGGCACAAGCGAGCACGCCAACAGCGCCCCGAGCGCTATGTTTCCCAATCGTTTCATTATCTCCTCCGACATCGCGCGCATGCAAAAAATCGGACTTATGATAAAGAAGGCTGTGCAACAAAACGGCAACAAAACAACGAGGATTCCCGCGAACGGCCCACCATCCTCACACAACGAACGGCAGCAACCGAGCCGAACCGAACCGTCCATCTGCGACCCAGAGACAACGCGCTCTGCCGTTCACGATCCTCAGCCAAACAAAGCCAAACAAAACCCTCCAAATAGGTTACATGTTGCAATAGTTGTATTATTTGCTACTATTGCAACATATGAAAAGACGAAGCAACATATCCGCTCTGGAAGAACTCGCAGCGTCCGAAGCCGGCGTGTTCACCGCCGCGCAAGCGCGACTACGCGGAATCCCACGTTACGCGCTGGCCTATGCTGAAAAAACGGGGAAGACCGAGCGCATCGCCCACGGCGCATACCGGCTCTCCTCCTCCATCGACGACGGCCTCGACGGGCTGCGCGCGGCGTACAAACTCACCGCTCCCGAAACATGGACCCACGAGCGTATTCGCTCCTTCGACGGATTCGCCGCCACCGGCGCTACGGCGGCGCACATTCATGGGATAGGCAACTTTCATCCCGACCCATACGAGATCGCCGCGCCCCGCCGGTTCAACAGCCGCATGGAAGGCGTACGATTCCCTATCAGGTTCCTTTCGGAGGCCGACATCGTTTGGAAATCGGGAATCCCCGTCACGCGCGTGGAAGCGACGATTGCCAGCCTCGTCGACTCCGACGAAGACGCCTCCCTCGTTGCCGATGCCTTCGTGGAAGCAATCAGGAAGTACGGTACTGTCGACATGGACATACGCGAGCTTCGCAAACAGCTTGGAGCGGACCGTTACGACAAGCTACTCCGCGCGGCGGGGATCGCGCCATTCGGCGAGGCCAAGCTCGTCGAGACGGACGGCATGGGACACGTCGCACTCATCGAGAAGAAGGAGGGCTGATGGCAGGGTATTCTTCGCCGAGGGCATTGGAGATGGCCGTCAAGGAAGCGGCGAAGCGCTCGGCTCTGGACACGAACCGAGCCATCGCGGGATTCTATTTCCACAGGCTGCTTTGCAGGGTGTTCTCCAATCCGTGCTCACCGTTCGTCCTCAAAGGGGGCCTCGGCGCGCTCGCCCGCACGACAGATGCGCGATATACGCGCGACATCGACCTTGCGACAAACTCGCTTGACATAGATGCCGCCGTGGACGAGTTGAGGGCTCTCGCCTCGAAAGATCTCGGCGATTTCGTTTCGTTCGGATACATCGGCTGCAACCCCATCAAAGCCGAAGACGAGTATCGCGAAGGCCGCACCATAACCTTCGATGTATTCCTCGGAGCAAAACGAGTTCAAACCGTTTCGATCGATCTCGTGGCCGACGAGATCGACTGCGGTAAGCCCGATCGGATTTCGCCCGCAGATCGCATCGAGCTTGCCGGAATCGAATCGTACGATTATCCGGTGTATCCTGCCGAACGAGCCGTGGCAGACAAAGCTTGCGGTATCGTGGAACGCCATAGCGGCAGACCCTCCTCCCGCGTGAAAGACCTCGTGGACATTGTCGTGTACGCCCGAAACGTCGCATTTGGCTTCGATACCCTGAGCGCCGCTTTGAAAACGGAATTCTCAGTACGCAAACTGGCATCGAGCCGAACATTCAGTACGCCACCAGAATGGGGCGATGCTCAGGCTCGCCAATACAGGAGATTGGCCGAACAGACGGGAACGCCCAACCATTTCCATGATATTCGCAACGCCGAAACGCTAGCCAAAAAGCTGATCGAACCGTGTTTATCGGATCGAACGGATTTGAGTGTTTGGAGCACGAAAACGTTGACTTGGGAGTGATTCACCCAAGCAAGACTAACGGAACACGAACACGAGAGAGCGGTGAACCTTGGATCAACCCTGGATTCAATTTGCCTCTAAAATCGGATTCATTTATACTCTGAAACCGGATTCAATTTGCCTCTAAAATCGGATCGCTTTACGAAAGGCCCGTTCATGAAGCAGGGAGCGCTCAAGCCGGAAGGATATCTGCCGAGGGTGTGCGACAGCGTGCTGTCCGAACTGCTGGACACGTTCGCGGCCGTCGAGGTGGCGGGCACCATGTGGTGCGGAAAGACGTGGACGTCCCTCTCGTTCGGGGAGAGCGTGACCCGGGTGGGGCGCGCCAACGTCAGGCAGGCGGTCGAGGCCGACCCTGCGGTCGCGCTTGTCGGCGCCAGGCCCCATGTGGTTGACGAATGGCAGGACGTGCCTCCCATCTGGGATGCCGTGCGCGATGCCGTTGACAGCTCGGAGGGCGGGGCCGGGAGCTTCATCCTCACGGGATCCTCGTCGCCCAGCAAGCACCTCGTGAGCCACAGCGGCGCGGGGCGGATAGCGAAGCTCCGCATGCGCACGATGTCGCTTGCCGAAACAGGAGAGTCTTCCGCGTCGGTTTCCCTTGCGGGGCTGTTCGACGGGCGGTTCGAGCCGGCGCTCGTGCAGCAGCGCCTCGCCCCGCTTGCGGAAACCATATGCCGAGGCGGCTGGCCCGCCTTGCGCAACGCGGACTTCAACAAGGCTTCGCGCTACCTCGACTCGTATTTCGACGCCGTTTTCGAGACCAGCGTTCCGCGACGGGGCCTTGACGGGGGCGAGTCGCGCAGGGTCGCGCAGTCGCTCGCACGCAACCTGGGGACGTCCGCGAAGCTGGCGACCATCGGCGCGGATGCTTTCTCCGACGAGCTGTCGAAGGCCACTATCGAGAAAAGGGCCGCGGAGCATATCGCCGCGCTCGAGGCGCTCTACGTGGTCGAGAGCGTCGCGGGGTGGGACGCGCCCATCCGGTCGAAGAGCCGGTTGCGCACCAAGCCGAAGCGCTACTTCGCCGATCCGTCGCTGGCGGCGAGCCTGCTGCACGTTGATCCGCAGAGGCTGGTGTCGGACGGGCAGCTTTTCGGCATGCTGTTCGAGGCGCTTTGCATGCACGATCTGGCGGTGTACGCCTCGGCCCTGCCGCACGCTCCCGCAGACCCGCTGCGCTATTACCGCGATTCCGACGGGCTGGAAGTGGACGCCATCATCGAGCTGCGCGACGGAAGATGGGCCGGCTTCGAGGTGAAGCTGGGCGACAGCAAGGTTGAGGAAGGCGCGGCGGCGCTCAACCGCCTGCGGGCGAAGGTGGCCGCGAATCCCGCCGCCCGCAACCCTCGGCCCGAGTTCATGGCGGTGATCGTGGGCGCGGGCGAATTCGCTCGCTACGATGCGGCGTCCGACGTGTACGTCATTCCGCTCACCGCGCTGGGAGCCTAAGCGACGAGGTCTTCGCAGGGTGTAAAACACCGAACAGGAAGAGTGTATTTTCCCGAACGGAAAGGGTGTAAAATACCGAACGAAGCGATTTCGAACCATCATGCGCGACAGGAGGCCACATGCCCGCCGAAACCTTGACCCCGAAGAACTATCGCCCCCGCCTGATCGAGGGACGCCTCGACACCCTCATGAAGGCGTTCGGCTGCGTTGAGATCACCGGGGCGAGATGGTGCGGCAAAACCTGGACGGCGCTTTCCCGCTCCGCGAGCGTCACCAAACTCGACGAGCCGGCCGAACGCGAGGCGGCGACCGTCGACCCCAAGCTCGCCCTGCTTGGGGAAAGGCCCCACCTCGTGGACGAATGGCAGGAGGTGCCGACCGTCTGGGACGCCGCGCGGCGCTACGTCGACGACTCGGGGAACGCCCGCGGGTCGCTCCTCCTGACCGGATCGACCAGCCTCCCTGCGGACAAACGCAAAGACGTGCGCCATTCGGGAACCGGGCGCATCGCCCGCTTGACCATGCGTCCCATGGCCCTCTGCGAATCGGGAGACTCCACGGCCGAAGTGTCCCTCCGCTCTCTGCTCGAAGGGGAAGAGCTTGCTCCCGCACGATGCTCCACAGACGTCGAGGACATCGCCCGCCTTTGCTGCCGAGGAGGATGGCCCGCCAACATAGGGATGCCCGACGAAGTCGCCTTGGAGACGGCGGGCCAGTACGTGCGGTCGGCGCTCGACGTCAACGTCACAGAGCAGCGGCGCTCGCCCGAAATCGCCGAAGCGCTCATGCGCGCGCTCGCCGTCAACGAGGGTCAAGCGGCCACATACAAGACGCTTGCGAAAGATATGGCGGGCGAGGGCCGAGGGGTCGACGACGACACCATCGCGTCGTACCTCGATCTGTTCGGGCGCATCCACCTGATCGAGCAATTGCACGGGTGGGAGCCTCCCATGAGGTCGAAATCCCGCGTGCGCGTCAAGCCGAAGCGCTCGTTCGTCGACCCTTCCCTCGCCGCCGCGCTCCTGCACGCCACGCCCTCACGTCTTCTGCGCGACACGCAAACGCTCGGTCTGCTGTTTGAAAGCCTCGTCCTGCGCGACCTGCGGGTGTTCCTCTCAACCTATCCGGGGCTTGGCAACGGCGTGTGCTACTACCGAGACGACAAGGGGCTGGAGGTGGACGCGATCATCGAGTACGAGGGCAGGTGGGCCGGCATCGAGGTCAAGCTCAGCGATGCAAAGATCGATGAAGGGGCTCGAAGCCTCAACCGTCTGCGTGACAGGATGTCCGCGAACGGGGCCGCCCGAAACGCCGAACCGGTATTCCTCGCCGTCGTCGTCGGCAAAGGAAGCCTTGCTTACACGCGCGACGACGGGGTGATGGTGATCCCCGCGACGCTGCTCGGAGCTTAAGGGCGGCGAGCCGGACGCCCCCAAGGGCAAGCTGCGACGTAACCCTGCCGAGGTCGCCTTGGGGAGGGCTGCTGAAGTGGCCAGCGCGAGCCGATTTTCGCCCTTTTCGGAAAATGTCGTGCGGATCGCGATCGCGCCAATCGCGGCCCTCGCGTCGAATCACCCCCACCCTGCCTATGACTAAGTGCCCGGTTTTGCACCTCGGATGGCAATCAACCTGCTCAGCCAGTTGTTTGCTTTTTGATCAGTAGATCATTTGCTTTTTGCTCAGTTTCCTGTTTGCTTTTTGCTCAATGGATACTATAATGCCTGATAAATAATGCGCAAAAAGGAGACGCACTATGCACTATCTCCCTCGATTAATAGATGCAAAACTCGCCCAATACATCCGAGCGTTCGGTGCGGTTTCGCTTCGCGGCCCCAAATGGTGCGGCAAAACCACCACATGCCTGCAGCAGGCAGGAAGCGCCTACTACCTTACCGAGCGCAACACGCAAGAACTCGCCCGCATAAACCCCGAAAACTTATTTTCCGGCAATCCTCCCATTCTGCTTGACGAGTGGCAGCGCGTTCCGGAGCTTTGGGATGCCGTGCGCAGCGACGTAGACCGCGTCCAAGAAAAGGGGCGGTTTCTGCTCACGGGATCGACAACGCCGAAGCATGTGCATCACAGCGGCACCGGGCGTATCGCGCGCCTGAAAATGAAAAGCATGACCCTCAGCGAATCGGGAGAATCCTCTGCCCAAATAAGCCTTAGTTCGCTTTTCTCCGAATCGGACATATCGGGCGCGCAGGAAGAGCCGTCCCTCGAAAGCCTCATCAATCTCATATGCCGCGGCGGATGGCCCGCATCCATCGGAAGCCCTCTTGAAGCCACTCTTCTGGTTCCCCGCGAATACGTGGCCGCAGTGTGTGACCCCGATGCGGCAGATATGGAAGGCGAAGATGCGATAAGGTTCAATGCCCAGAAAATGCGCGCCCTTTTGCATGCGTTCGGCCGCACGACCGCGCAGCTGGTGAACAAGTCGACGCTCTTAAAGGATTTCAGCAGAGGCGGCGAGCATGCAGACGGCAAAGCCGAAACCATCCGTTCGCGCAACACGCTGGATGCCTATATAGATTACCTAGAGCGCTCCTACGTCATAGAAGAGCAGCCCGCGTGGAATCCTGCACTGCGCTCCCCCTTGCGCCTGCGCATTTCTCCCAAATGGCACTTGATAGACCCGTCGCTTGCGGTGGCCGCGATGGGAGCCACCCCCGAAATGCTGAAAAAGGATGTCAAAACGCTCGGCTTTTTGTTTGAATCCCTTTGCTACCGGGATTTGTCCGTGTATGCGGCCTGCATGGACGCGCAGGTATATCACTATCGGGACAATTCCGACCTTGAGGTTGATGCCATCGTGGAGCGGACGGATCAATCGTGGGGTGCGTTCGAGGTGAAACTGGGAGCCGCCCAAGTTGACGATGCCGCCGCAACGCTCAATCGTCTTGAGCGGAAAATGGCGCTGGCCGGTCAGACCGCGCCATCGTGCAAATGCGTGATTGTGGGGCAGGGACGCTTCGCCTATCGCCGCCCCGATGGCGTGGCCGTTGTCCCCATAACCATGCTGGGAGCTTAAGGTCGCTCCGACGGTTTCAATTCGCGCCGATCCGTCCCTCGCCGCAACCCAGCTGGGCAGGGGGCCCGAAGCGCTCGTGCACGACTGGCAGGCTTTCGGCACGATGTTCGAGAACCTGTGCATCCGCGACCTTCTCGTGTACGCCCAAGCCCTCCCCGACATCGGATTCGAGCCGATCAGGTACTATCGCGACGATTCCGGCCTCGAGGCAGACGCGATCATCGAGCTGGCAGATGGAAGATGGGCGGCTTTCGAAGTCAAGGTCGGCGAGGAGGGCGTGCCCGCCGCGGCCTCGAACCTCAAGCGGCTCCGCGGGAAGCTTCGCGGCAACCCGAAGGCGCGCGTGAGGGGGCCCGAGTTCATGGCCGTCATCACCGGCCTTTCCCACTATGCCCGCGAAGTAGGCGAGGGCATCTACTCCATTCCCATCCGCGCCCTCGCGCCCTGAGGGCATGCCGAGCAAGGAGCCGAGCCGCTTGCATCCGGCCGCCCGCAGCGTCTGTGAGCCGCGCTGCCCGCATCCCGCGCCCCGCCCGAGGCCCGCATCCCGCCGCCCAAGACGCTGCCCCATCTCCCGAGACGCCGCCCACACCGGCCTCTCGGGCGGCAAATCTCAAACCTCAATCCATCCGCGAGAACGGGCCCGTGGAGTACTCGGCCCACGAATAGGCGGGCAGGTAGTCGCCACGATACGAGTTCACCGCGACAGGGTCGCCTTCGAGGAAGCGATAGCTGTCGCTGTCGACGAGCGCCGGGTCGATGGCCAAGCTGTTGCGCGAGCGCACAAGCACCGCCTCCGCGCCCGCGGCAGTGAGCGCGGCGCGCAGATCGGCCACGACGTTTTGGAAGTAGCTGCGCTTCGAAGCGTTGTAGGACGCATCCTCCCACAGCACCGCGCACGCCTCGCGTGTGGTCACGCCGCAACCGCGCCTGTCCACCAAAAGCGCGAACAGCTCTTTGGACTTCGAGCGCTTGAACGACAGCGGCACGCCGTCCACCTCGGCCTCGAACCCTCCGAACGTCCGCACGCGCACGATTCCCGGTTGTCGCACGCGCTCGCGGCGCTCGTCGTAGATGAAGGTGAGCTCGCGGCGCACGTCCTCAAGGCGCGCCGGCTTCAGCAGATAGCCCGTCGCGCGCACGGCGAACGCGTCCACGGCGTACTGCTCGTAGCTGGTCACGAACACGATGCGCGTGTCGGGATTCTCGTCCTTGAGCGCTTTCGCCAGCTCAAGGCCGCTCATACCGGGCATCTCGATGTCGAGGAACGCCGCGTCCACGCGATGCTCGCGCGCAAAGGCGAGCGCCGTGCGCGGCAGCGAGAACTCCTGCACCTCGTCCGCCCCACCGGCCTCCCGAACAAGGCGCGCGGTACCGCGCAACGCCAGCGGCTCGTCATCCACCACGATGATGTTCATTCGCCACCCCTTCCGCAACCGGAACTGCGCGCACCACCGTCGGATGCGACCTCCGCACTGCCGCCAGCCGCAGCCTCCACGTCGCTGCCGAGCGCGCCGACCGTCCCCGAGGCGTCCCCGGCCGCACCGCCAGATTCAGCCCCCGCGCTTCCGGCCGCGTCGCCAGCCGCCACACCCGCGCACCCGGCCGCCGCACTCGCGTCGCCGACCGCCACTTCCACACCGTCACCATCAGGTGCGCCGACCGTCCCCGCAACGCTCCCAGCCGCACCGCCAGCCATGCCGCCGTTCGTAGCGCCCGTTTCACCAGGGGCACCCACTGCCCCCCCCCCCGCACCGCCTTCCGCGCTCCCAACCGCACCGCCGTCCGCGCCCTCCCCCTTCGGGATGCGCAGCGTCGCGCGCGTGCCCGCGCCCGGCGTGCTGTCCACCACCAGCGTGCCGCCGCACAGCGCCTCCACGCGCGCGCTCACGTTCGCGATGCCCACGTGCAGCCGACCGTCGAGCCGCGCCGCATCCGGCTCGAAGCCCACGCCGTCGTCGGCGACCGTCACCACGAACGCGTCCGGCTCCTCCGCAGAGGCCACGCGCACCCGGCCTCCCTCCTCGCGCTTCGTCACGCCGTGGCGCACCGCGTTCTCCGCAAGCGCCTGCAGCGACAAGGGCGGCAGCGAGAACGCCGTAGCCCGCACGTCGAACTCCACGCGCAGCCGGTTCCCGAACCGCTTCTGCTCAAGCGCCAGGTACGTGCGCGCATGCCGCAGCTCGCGCTCGAACGGAATGGGCGCGCGACTGGTGAGCGAGGCCATGTTTTCGCGCAGATACGCCGAGAAGTCCGTGACCATGCGCGCCGCCTCGGCTGGATCGCTCAGACACATCTCGCGGATGGCCGTGAGCGTGTTGTACAGGAAGTGCGGCTGTATCTGGCTGAGCATGATGTCGGCGCGCGCCTCGGCCAGCTCCTGCTCACGCCGCGCCAGAAGCGCCTTGCGCTCGGATTGGATGCTGATGAAGATGATGAGCAGCGCCAACGTGATGGCCGCGTTCAGAAGCGCCACGCCGAACAACGCCACCTGCACCGCGTTGGCCACCATCGGCAGCAGGAGGTAGCTTGCGAAGCCCAGGCGCTCCGCTGCGGTCAAACAACCGAAATGGCGCAGAATGATAACGGCGTTGAACAGGTGCAGCGCAATGACGGACGCTTGCGATATCCAAAACAGATCGCCGCGCTCATAACCCGCCTCAGGGGTCACGACGAACAGCATCCCGTTCCACAGCGAGGCGACGCAGCAGATCGAATACGCCACGAACAGCGCTCCCAAAAGCGGCGGGGCCACGCGACGCACCGTCGGCGCAAGCTGCGTGCGACGCTCCAAGTACGACACGATGTAGCCCGTGAAGAACAGGTAGATGGGCATCACGGCCACGTAGTAGGCGAAGGAGCCCGCCATCACGAGCGCGTACTGGCCTTGATCCAGCGGCGGCGCGGGCGCCCAAGACGTGATATCCCCCAAAGCCATGACGGCGTTCGCCAGGCAGATGCCCGCGAAGCAGCGGCTCACCTCGTCTCGGCGCCCGCGCGCGGCAATGAGCGCGTGGACACCCATCATCGCGCACAAAAGCGCGCTGTACCCGTCAAGCGCTATGTTGAAGAGATCGAACGAATCCATGGCCGTATTCTATCCCTTTTGTGCGCGGCCAGCCGCAAAGAAGATCGGGCAATGCGTCCGCGACGAAAGCGTCAATCCCGAAGGCACCCAAGGGGAACGACGTACACCCCATCGTCACGCCGGTAGGCGTACTCCGTCGCCGTGAGCACCATGAGAAAACTCGGCGGCTTCATCTTGTCGGTATCGATATCGTCAGCCAAAGCGCGCAGATGCCGAGCGGCATCCTCTATAGATTCCTGGCTGGCAAGTTTAACCTCAACGGCCGCCCAGCGCCCATCCCTCAAATGCACTACGGCATCCACCTCGCGGCCTCTACCGTCCCGGTAATGGTACACGCGGCCTTTGAGCTTTTCCGAGAACACCCTCAAATCGCGAACGCACATCGATTCGAAGAGGAGCCCGAACGTGCGGAGGTCGCCCAGAAGGTCGCGAGGACCCACCCCCAGCGCGGCGCACGCAATCGACGGATCCACGTAATGGCGCGTGTTGGAAGTGCGCACGGCAGTCTTGGAGCGCAAATTGGGATTCCAAGCCGAAAGCTCTTCCACGACGTACAACCGCTCGAGAGCGGTCACGTACAACGCTATCGTCTCCTCGTCGAACGCCGTTCCCTCGTTCGCCTCCATGTCCCTCTTCATCTGGCTCAACGAGGTTTCCGAGGAGACGGCTCGCGCATACGAGCGCATGAACCGTTTGATCCTCTCGGGATTTTTGCTTTTCCTGAACACCCGGTTGATATCTTCACCCACAAGACCGTCGTAGAACACGTACGCCTGCTCCAACGCCTCATCCCCATCGAGGCTCACGACCCTCGGCCAACCCCCACGGCACACAAGGTAGGCATAGTCTTGCAGCGACAGCTCGCACCGCGCAGGGGCGACCTGCCCACCCTCGAACAAATCCGATAGGGAAACCGCACCCGTCCCGTCCTTCGATTCGAACAGGCTCATCGGACGCATCACCAAAGAGGCTATTCGCCCGATGCCGCTATGCTCGTAGGGCCTCCCGCCTTCATCATCGAGGGGAGTGGCCGATCCGGTGAGGATGAACTGCCCGTTTTCTCCCCTTCGGTCGACCTCGAAACGCACTTGATCCCAAATGAAGGGAATGTCCTGCCATTCGTCGATGAGGCGGGGAACATCACCTTCCAAAAAGAGGTCGGGAGCGTTTTTCGCTAGCGCGATATCCTGATCCCTCGTTGCGAGGTTCTGCAGATAGACCGCGCTCTTCGCAACTTGGATGGCCGTGGTGGATTTACCGCACCACTTGGGTCCCTGTATCAAAACAGCGCCGGTGCTCCTCAGTTTGAAGTCAAGCACCGCATCGGCAACGCGAGGGTAATATTCTTTCATGGCGGCTCCTCACCGATCCGTTTGATCTACCAGTATAAAGAAACTTCGGCTATTTAACAAACAGAACTTCGGTGATTTAAAAGAAGAAACTTCGGCTATTTGTCGGAAGAAACTTCGGCTATTTGTCGGAAGAAACTTCGGTGATTTGCAAATGTCTCTGTTGAATGGTTGAATAGAATCGGTGCAACCTATATTCGCTCGTCCTCGAGTTGAACTTCCCCTGATCGGATGTCTCGGAAGCCCCCTCTTTCATTCAGCGGGCGGGGCCTTCCGAAACGCCAGTAGGACCTCGCTCGGCGGGTCAGACTGGCCCAAGCCAACCCCGGTTCGACAGAGAAAACGCCTCGAAGTGGCACGGATCGCGTCTTGTGCATAGATTTCCTCTCGAAAAAGCGCGCCGAGAGGCCAGTGGCGGCTCCAGCGAAAATCCCGACCTGGAGAAACGCTCTCGCCAGAACGAAAAGACACTTGGCGACCTATGCACAAGACGCAGTCTCTGCCGCTTCGGCGCGACGTCCGTGTCAAACCGGAATCGACATAGAGTTGCAAATTTGCTGCAAACAGGACGCTGGGACGCGAACGAGCGCGAAGGAGCGTGGGCTCTACGATGCGCAAACGAACTGCGAGCGAAGAAGCACCCGACGAGAATGTCAAGACGCGTTCGCAATCCTACTATCCCTGGTCACTTACGCGCACCGCGTTCTCACCCTCAGCATGCTGGCAGACGTACTCCGCGCATCGGCCCCACCGCGTGACAGCACCCCCGTCCTTTTGTCACCCTTTTGCGCGCCGTAACCTGGGCCTTGGGGAGGTTTGCGCCCCGCAACCCAAATCCCGGACCCGAAGCTGCGAGCGAGCGGACAGGTTTATATCCTACGTCCCGCACGGACGAGCGGCCCGAGCCCTTCGAGCCTTCAACCCTCCGAGGATCCCGCCGATCCCAGCTCGATGCGGCATCGACGCCGCAAAGCCGAAGCGGTTTCAGAAGGCGTCGGGAGAGCCAACCATGACGAGGATATCGTATTCCTCGCCCCAATCCTTCGCGTCGCCGTAATTGTACACGCCGCCCACGTCGGGAACGTCCAGCGCCTCCGCGATCTCATCGACTTCCGGACGATGCTCCTCATGACGGTACGAGACGCGCGTGAAAACCCGGTTGAAATACGTCGCGTTGTCCGTCTCGACCCGCTGAAAACCGAGGGCCCTGATGGCATCGGCCGCCTCCTCGGCCGCGCCCTCGATGCCGCAGCCGTTCAGCACCAGCACATTGATCTGGTCTTTCCCTTCGCGAAGCGGGGAATCGGGCGCGCTCGAAATCGCATCGGCCTCCGCAGCCGCATCGATGACGCCGGTCGAAACCCCGTCGACGTCGCGCGCGGTTGAGCCGCAGCCCGCGAGCATCGCGCACGAGAAGACGCACGCCGCCGCAACGGCGATCAATCTCGAAAAGAGCCGTCCAACAGCGCCGACAACCCTTCTGCTTTCGACCCCCATGGCAAACCTCCTCGACCGCCTTCTCCTTTGCACCGCCAAATGCGGCTCGAGCCCGTGCCGCAAGGCCCCTGTCGGCCCTTCCGGCGCAACCAGAAAGGAGGCCCTTGCGCGCCATTCTCTTCTGACAAACCTCGGAAACGGAACAAACAACCGAGAGGAAGAGAGAAGAGAGTACAAAACGCGCCCTCTTGGCTGAGCGATGATCGTAACCTCCCCGCATCCGCAGGCTTCGCCACGTTCGCCACCTACTCGACAAGCGAAAGGAAAAGGCCGTGTTTCGGCACCTGCCGCTGCATTCGTGCAGCAACTCCACCGCGTGACATTATCCCCGTCCTTTTGTCACACACCGCGTAACAGCATCCCCGTCCTTTTGTCACAGAGCGCTTCTCCATTGCGCGCCTTATTGCCATAAGCGAAGCAACGCTTTGGGGTCAGCGGCGCAGGCGAGCGGCACCGACGGCGCATGCAACCACGCTGAGCGTTGCAACGCAGGCTAACGTGCCGGCTGCGCTCGCCAGCGGGTCGTTCGTTCGCGCGAGGGACGTGCGGGAAGCGGCCGCAGCGGCATCGGCACGCGAGTTGGACTGCGCTTCGGGAGAGGGCGCTTTGGAATCATCGGGCATGTCGGGAGCTTCCGGATCCTCAGGAGCGACAGGATCCTCGGGGCTCTCAGGATCCTCCGGTTCAGTGGGCTCTTCTGGATCCTCCGGCTCCTCCGGATCCACAGGCCGCTCCGTTGCAAACGCTTTCACGCATACGTTGCCCAGCTCCATGCCCATGTCCTGACAATCGACCCACCCCTCCTCGTCAACCGAAGAGCCGGTGGCCTTCAGGAAGCTCTCGCCAGACGCAGCATACACCCGCATTGAGGGAAATCCGGGGTCGTCATTTAAAGAAAGCGCCGCCTCCACCGGAACGGATCGATCACCGTCGCCATCAAGCAGCGACACGACCACGCTGAACGTCTGGCCTGCGTCCACCGCTACCGTTTGAGGCAAGTCGATGGTGTACCAGCCCCAGCACTCCACCGACTGGTGGAAAGAACAGGCCGGTTCCGCGCTCTCAGGATTGGTCGGATCGGTC
>LHCFR01400__coassemble_951_pt1 | contig 29884 bp, 24 predicted proteins | sample LHCFR01400__metabat2_high_PE_020 | metagenome-assembled genome bin LHCFR01400 | reverse complement strand
GCCCGCCCCTTCCCGCGTCTGCTACGTTTGCATCGTGCTCGCATTGTACCCGATCGCACGTCGCACGGCCTCCGGCGAACGCAATCGAAGCTCAATCTCGGGCGAGAACGAAGGGAGGGTCGAAGGTTCGGAGCGGAATCGAGTGCGCGAATGCACGTGCAGACCCTGAGCGCAAAGGCTTTCCGAGAAAGGGCCCGCACGACGTTCTGCCCCATCCCCCGGCATCCCGCCATCCCCGCCTTTTCAAAACTGCGCTTCGACATCGATTTGACGAAAGGGTTGCTTTCCGAAGAGCCGCTTTCCAACCCCAAATCCCCGAGCGCACGAAAAAGCGCCCGCCTCCAACGAGGCGGGCGCTTCCGGAATCCGTCGTGTCTGCACCGCGCCCGCATTGTACCCGACCGCGTGCCGCAACGCTTGTGGCCGAACGCTCTCCGCACCCGACCACGTCTCCAGTCCCGTCAGACTTCTACCCCTCCTGACATCCAACGCCAACAGGCCCCGCATCGCCCTCTACATCATGAACACCTTGTACGCGTTGGCGCAGTCCTCCGAGCTTTTCCTGATAGAGGCTTCTCCCCGCAGATACGTCAAAGACATTTTCGTAAAACGCCACTGCCCGTCGATTTTCACGTACGCGTTATCGTAATGAGCGCGGCCGACAAACTCGCCGCCATGCCCCGCGTCGTACAGATCGTCTTGAAGGGCCCAATGCGAAACAGCCGTCCCATCGCCAATCAGATCGATCCAGTGATGATGACCGTGATGGCTCGACGTGACGCCATCGGAGAATTTGGCCTGCATCGTCGCGATCATTCCCTCGCGTCCCTCGTAACGCCCTCCCGTCGTGTTATTGACGAACACGAAATCTTCGACAAGGCATGCCCGCAAGCCCTCCCAATCCTTCGCATCGAGAGCGTCCCAGTACTCGGCCTGAAGCCGCTCTATAGCCCTGATGTCCTCCAAATCGCCGACTCGCCGCTCAAGATCTTCCAACGTTGTCATGCCATCCTCTTTCCGACGATGCCTTACGGAAGGCTGAACCCGCCCTCTTCGTAAATCGTCTCTCCCGTGATGAACGAAGCGTCCTCCGAAGCCAGGAACAAAGCGACGCTCACCATCTCGCGAACTTCGCCATAGCGCCCGAACGGCATCTTGGCCAAGAATGCAGCGCTTCGCTCGGGATCGTTGATCGTTCCGGCGGCAATGCGAGTTCGCGACGTTCCCGGCGCGACCGCATTCACATGGATGCCGTATTTCGCGAGTTCAAGCGCCATGATCTGCGTGAGCATTTTCACGCCGGCTTTTGATGGGCCGTACGGGGTCACGCCGGCAACAGTTTTGCGAGACGTGTTCGAGCACGTGTTCACGATGTGCCCCTCGACGCCAAGATCAACCATCGTCCGAGCAACGGCTTGGCCAACATAGAACACGCCGTTCAGGTTCGTATCCATGACATCGAGCCAGCCTTCTTTGCTGCATTCGAGAAACCCCTGTCGATGGATGATGCCGGCATTGTTCATCAGAACGTCTACGCGCCCATACCGCTCGATGACGTCCTGAACGCCCTTTTGCACCTGATCGTAATCACGCACATCGCAATGCAGGCAGCATACGCGGTCGTTGTGTGCGAACGCCTCCTCCATCGTGCCGTCTTCGATATCGAAGACGGCAACCTGGGCGCCCTCTTTCACAAGCTGATCCACCATGCCCCGGCCCAAGCCGTTGGCGCCCCCGGTGACCAATGCGATCTTGTCCACGAACCGTTGCTTTTCCATTGTCACGCTCCTTGTCATCGTCATCGCGTCGAACCCTCAAAGGCTTTGACCGCCATCTTCGAAGATAGTCTCCCCCAGCATGAAGGACGACTGCTCCGAAGCCAGAAACAACGCCACGTCCACAGCCTCCCTCACCTCGCCATAGCGGTGCATGGGAATATCCCTGAGAAATTGCTCGTTCATCTCCGGATTCGACCGAGTAGGCTCGCTCATGCGAGTAAGCGTCGTTCCCGGCCCGAAAGCATTGACCCGTATGCCGTATTCGGCAAGCTCCTTGGCAAACTGCTTGGTGAATACGGCAATGGCCGCCTTGGTAGCGGGATACGCTCCCAAATACTTCGGAATGAAGCGAAACGTGTTCGAGGACGTGTTGACGATGACGCCCTTCGTGTTCGCCTTCACCATGCGCTGGGCGACGGCCTGCGCCACATAAAACGACCCGTTGAGATTCGTGGACACCACGCTGTCCCACGCCTCTTTAGGACAGGTGAGCATGCCGTACCTCTCGCCATCTTTCATGCTGATGCCGGCGTTGTTCATGAGGATGTCAATACGCCCGAACAGTTCGATCACCTCATCGACCATGCGATGGACGGCGTTGTAGTCCGTGATGTCGCACGGTATCGTACGGACGCGACGCTCATCGGCAAAAACGTCTTTGAGTGTGCGGCATTCGATATCAACTGCGACAACGCCCTCGACCCCCTCGGACAAGAAACGCTCGACCATGCAGCGTCCGATCCCATTCGCCGCCCCAGTCACCAGCACGACCTTGTTGTCAAATCGAGCCATGATACACCCCTTCCCCATCGCAGGCCGACCCAACCGGCCTCCTCCTCGACATGCCGCTATTTCTCGTCGGCAGTCGCCAAATGCAGATAGGTGGTAGCCCCGCCGTCGGCTGCGATGAACTCTCCGTTAATGAAGCTCGAATCATCGGAGGCGAGAAAAACAACGACAGACGCTATTTCCTCAGGCAGTGCATAACGCTTCATAGAGGACGCCTCCACCAATCCTTTGCGGTTCTGACCGCGAGGAAGCGTCATACCCGAAAGCACCAAACCGGGATTGACAGCGTTGACTCGAATGCCGTACGTCCCCAGATCAGTGGCGGCAGCACGCGTCATTCCCATAACAGCCGCCTTGGCCATCGCGTAACCGATGAAGCTCCCCGGCCCGAAATGCGTGCCTTGGTACGAGCAGGTGTTCACGATAGCGCCTCCACCGCTCTCTATGATGGCGGGCGCGCAGTAGTGCATGCCGTTGTACACCCCCCAGCAGTCCACATCCATGATGCGATTGAGCGATTCGCGCGTCTCGGTGAGGACGGTGCCGTTCTGGCACATGCCGGCATTGTTCACCAGCACATCGAGCCGACCGCTCTCGTTCAGCACTTTTTCGACAAGCTTCTGCCACATCCCTTCATCGGCGACATCCATGAGAACCGCCACGGCCTCCCCGCCGTCGGCTCCGATAGCAGACTCGACGCGCTTCAACCCTTCTTCTTCGATGTCGACCATGTACACTTTCGCACCCTGCTGGGCGATCATCTTCGCTTCCATCTCGCCCTGACCGCCCGCCGCGCCCGTAACAACAGCCACCTGGCCCTCGAACTTCCCTTGCCCTTCGGCAACGCGTGGCCACCGTTTGGCTTGAGCCTCAGCATAGACTCGCTCTTCGAATTCCTTTTGGCCAGGCCCGGAGACAACAGCCTCGTCGAAAAACTCTGATCGCTTCGATTTCATCGCAATCCCGCCTTTCCTCAATCGCGGCTGCGCTGCGCCGAGTTTCGCAACGCAGCCGCCAATCTGCCTATTTCGCCAACTCCACAGAAACAGCCTCGACGAAATACGTCGTCACCGTGCCGATAAACTCGGCTGCGTGAACGCTCGCCCGCAACTTGAAGCCCACCGTGCTGTAGCATTCGTTAAAAGCGTCCATGTCCTCGAACCAAAACTCCACCATGCCTTCGACGGGCAGATCGGCATAATGAACGGGTTTTTCTGCCACCAAACGATCGACAACGAGGTTTTGGTTGTATCCGCAATATCCGCTCATCAGCTTCACGAGCACAGAATGGGTGTACCACCATTCGTCATGGAACGTCATAGCGTCGACGCCCTCTTTGCGATCACAGAAGGAAACCCGCTTGATAGCCTTCCCGTCAAGATAAGCCGGAACGAGCGTATCCTTCTTCTTCACGACCACCAATGTGGAAAGAGGGGTTTCGACAATCGGCTCCAAAGCGGCCAGCACCGCATCGCCAGACTGGCGATACGCCTCCTGCATGTCGCCGTAGCTGTCAAAAAACATCTCGATGAACCCATCGATATCGATGGCTCCACGGCCCAAATGGGAACGCTGCTGACGATCGGTGACAAAATTGATCTCGCATTTTCTGAGCCCGGGCATGGAAGCAACAACCTCGCGCACATTGCCCATCATCGCTTCACGAAACGCCTCTTCGGAAACTCCTTCGCGGCACTTCAGCAAACTGATCCTGGAAATCATATCGAACTCCTTCCGTAGAATGGAAACCCATTCCCTCCAACAGCGATCCCGGCAGCAATCCCAACGACAATCGCGCACCTTGACGCTCAAAACACGCGACTTCTTCGGACCTGCTCTCTCAACCAGGTCTCGCAGCCTTACGCGCCCACTTCCTCTTTGGCCCTCATCTTCTTGAAGAACATCCACGCAAGCGCCAAAAGCACGAGGCCGACAACGCACAGCATTCCGAGGATCGGGAACGCCGAGCTGTAACTGCCTGTGGTGGCCAAAGCGTTAGCCGAGATCACAGGACCGATGAACGACGCCATCGTGTAGCCGATGAACATAAAGCCATAATTCTGACCCGCATTGCCAGGACCATAGGCATCCGCGCATACGGACGGCATGATGGCCATGATGCCGCCGAAGCAAATGCCCAAAAGGCACGCCTCCACGATGAAGACCAGGGGGCTGGTGGCGTTGGCGAACAAGAACAGGTGGATGACCGCCGTCACGGCCACAGCGACGAACATGGTCTGGAAGCGTCCGAGCCTATCGGAGATGGCACCGAGGCCCAAACGGCCCGCACCGTTGGCAACAGCGAAGATTCCCACCATAAGAGCGCCCATGGCCGCATCCATGCCCGCCTGAACCTGGCCCACCAAAGACACGGTGGACAGCATCATCACGCCCGTGCATGCAACAGTTCCGAAGAAGAGCAGCAAAGTCCAGAAGAACGGGGTTTTCAGCATTTCACCAGAGGTGTAGTTTTTCACATGCTTGGCGTCGCTTTCGGTAGGAGGAACCCACCCTTCGGGCCTGTAATCAGCCGCAGGCATCTTCAAGAAGCGCGACAAGACGATGAAGCCCACGATGCAGAACACACCCACAATATTGAAAGCGATGCTGACATTAAAGTTCTCGATGATCATGTTGCCCGCCGGAGCCGAGAACAGCGGATAAATAGCCATGATGGCCAGGGCGACCCCATTGGCAAATCCGCGCTTGTCGGGATACCACCTGGTGGCGATAGCAAGAGCGAGGTTGTAGCAAATGCCGTCGCACACGCCCACCAGAAGACCGAACGAAACATACAAAACCGGGATGGTGCTGGCGAAGCCCGTCAGAAACCAGCCGAGGCCAAAGCCGATGCCAGCAATGGTCATGATGATATGAGCCGGCGCTTTGCGCTGCAGCCATCCACCGATGGGACCGCTCAGGCCAATCATGGCGATGACGATAGTGTAGGCGAACGACACCGACTGAGGAGAGAATCCGTAAGCCTCCATCAAAGGCTTCTGAAAGATACTCCAAATGTTCAGCGATGCCGTCAGCGCACCGCACAAGGCCGCGCAGATCAGTATGACCCCACGGCGATACGTTTTAACTGACATACGTTCTCCTCCTTGCATGCCTTCGAAATTGCATTCCGAAATGAAAAGCGGTTAATCTCGCGTGAAATCCCAATTCCGTTCGACATCCACCTCCTTCAATGCGAATCAAGTTCGATCCTCTTCATGCATTCCGCGTTCCGCCGAGTCGCGCGCCAACACGATGGAACGCGAGATGATGCCTTATAGCAGACAACCCACACGCCGACCGTCGGCAAACGCATGCTTGAAAAACGCGTTCTCGCCGCCGAGCGTCGACCCGATCTCGTACACTTCGGGAACGATCGTCGAAACCATCTCGAAGAACGCCGCATCACGTCGCTCGGGCAGCATGACCATCATGGAATCGCATTCCACCAGTTCTTCGCCGCCCTCGGCAAACCTCAGCAACGCCCCCCGCTTGCCGAATTCGGCTACCGTGGCGTTGCGCACAACACGGACGCCTTGACGGTCGAACCACGGCGCGATGCGTTCCTTGTACTTGATCGGAATCAATCCACCCACGTCTCCGTCTTCGGCAACCAACACGACGTCCTTGCCGCGCTTGCGCATGAACTCGGCGCATTGGGCACCTTCGGCCCCGGCCCCCCATATCACGATCTTCTTGCCCACGGGGAAGAACTTCTCGCTCATAGAGGCAAGCCTGTCCGGGCCGAACATCTTGAGCGGCACCTGCGCAAGCTTCGACATCAAGGGGATGGTAAGCACGTTCTTGCGGTTGATGCCGGGGATGTCGGGAATGTAATAGGGTGACGAATTGGCCAAAACCACCGCATCAGGAGCCTCTCGACGAATGAGGCGCTCGTCCACTTCGGTCTTGAGTTTCACGTTAACAGCCGATTTTTCAACCATGGCAGTCAGGCGGTCGTAAATGTGCATGACCTCCTCGCATCCACCGCTCTTGATCATGGCCGCCAACTTGGTGCGACCGCCCAAAGCCCCTGACTTCTCGTACAACGTCACCTCGTGCCCCCGCTCGGCAAGCGTGCATGCGCATTCCATGCCAGCAGGACCGCCACCCACCACCATGACGCGCTTCTTCTTCTCGACCGGTCGAGCGGCAAGCTGGCGTTCTTGGCCCAACGTGGGGTTCACGCGGCAGATGCGAGGCTGCGTCACCGGATCCTCGCAGCTTGCACAGCGCGTGCAGCGCATGATCTCATCGGTGCGGCCCTCTTGCACCTTTCGAGCAAACCAGGGATCGGCCCACAGCGTGCGTCCAAGCGCAATGACGTCGGCATCACCGGCTTTGAGCACGCGCTCGGCCAAATCCTCGTCCATGCGACCCGCCGTGATGACCGGCACGTCCACGGCGTCCTTGATCTGCCGTGCCACAGCCGTCCACAGCCCCACGCCGCGATACTCGTCCATATACGGCTCCATGAACGGGTCGGGCTCGGGATAAGCGAAGTAGTCGGGACAGTAGCGAAACGGCGTGGGACCGTACCCGTACCCCGCAACGCTGATGTACTGCGCGCCAGCTTCCACGAAAGCCCGCGCGTTCTCGGCGGCCTGCTCGGCGGTGATTCCCTGCTTCGTAGGATGGAACTCGCGTCCGTTCAAACGGCAGCCAATCACGAAATCAGGGCCGCACGCCTCGCGAATGCCTTCGATGATCTCGCGCACGATGCGCGTGCGGTTCTCAACGTTTTGGCATCCGTATTCGTCGTCGCGTTTGTTCCACAATGGGCTGACGAAGCTGTCGAGGAAGTACCCGTGCGCAACATGCACCTCGACTGCGTCGAATCCGCCCTTCTGCAAGCGCACGGCAGCTTCGATTTGCAGACGCTGCTTTTCGTGGATCTCGTCGACGGTCAAGCCGCGCGGTGCTTGGCACCATGGTTTGGGAACCGGCATCTCGTCTTCGGAAAGCGTCGACGAGGAGATCGGCGCCGGCCCGTTCGGATTCGGGCCGGCCGACGGGCCGATGTGGTGCAGCTGCCCAATGGTGAGGCACCCATGCTTGTGGACGGCTTCGTTGAGCTCGATCATGCCGGGAATGAACCTGTCATCGTAGGCACCTAGGTAGATACCGCCCGCAGGCTCCCACAATATTGCCGCGACATTGATGGCCGCAACGCCTCCTTCCGCCATGTTTTCGTACATGGCGATGGCGTCGCTGCCGTCGGCGGTGCAGTCCTCATTCCAGCGCCACGATGACTGCGGTGCCTTGATCATCCTGTTCTTCAGCACGAAGTTAGGCGCTATCTCTATCGGAGACAAAAGCTTCTCGTAGCTTTTCACGCAACTCCCCCTTGTCTCCCGATTACAGCCTGAGCGCAGCGGCACGACCCTGGCCCACCGCATCGACCATGAGCGTGGAACCCGCCCCCTTGCATGCGCCGATGGGATACACCTCGGGAGCCAGGTCTTTCAGTTGATCGTACAAGCTCAAACCGGAGCCGGGAGATTTGAACACGAGGATGCTGTCCGCTTTGAGATAACGCTCTTCGCCGTCTTTGGCGTATGCGATACCGCGCTTGTCGATAGAGCGGTATTCCACACCGGTGACGATATCCACGTTGTTATCTTGCAGCCACTTGAGCGAGCGGCTCTTATAGCGCGGCGGCAGACCCTCGCCCACCGTGTCCAGCTCCTCGAGTACGGTGACGTTCTTGCCACGCTTGCGAAGGAAGATGGCACCCTGCACGCCTTCGATTTGCGCGCCGAGCACAACGCAGTTCTTGCCGATGCCCGGCAGGGCGATCTGCGAGAGCTTGTTGATGGCATTTGCGCCGAAAAGCTTGAGCGGTTTTTCCGCAAGGCGGGTGAGCTGGGGAACCGTAGAAACTATGCCGAGATCGATGCCCGGAACGTCAGGCGTGCCGTACACCCCTCCCGTGGCGACGATGATCGCATCGGGCTTCATGGCGCGCACGTAGTCGGGCGTCACCGTCGTCTTGGTCTTGATGACCAACCCTGGCGTCTTCTTCGCTTGGGACGTCAACCAGTCGATGAGCGCAGGAACGTTCTCGCATACGGTGCCCTTCACCATAGTCGCAAGATTGAGCTCAAGAGCCAAAACGGATTCCTTCTCGCAGAGCGTGACTTCGTGACCGCGTTCGGCAGCAACGCGAGCGGCCTCGAGCCCCGCCGCACCGGCACCCACTACCAGCACCTTCTTCTTTACTTCTGCAGCAGTGACGGCCATTTCGCGCTCGCGCAGAAACGCCGGATTCACGCGGCAGCGGCGGTGCGGCGTTTCGTTCATGCGAAGCTCGTCGCATGTCGCGCAATGGTTGCAGCGTCGGATGTCCTGCGCACGCCCTTCCGCGATCTTATTGGGCATATCGGGGTCGGCCCACAGCCCGCGTGCAAACATGGCCAGATCGACTTCGCCCTTCTCAAGTGCCGCTTCGGCCTTTTCCGGCGTCGCAAAGCCCACGCCGAACACCGGCGCAGAAACGGCTTGCTTGATGGCGGCAGCCGGCGGTATAGCCAGCCCCTCTCCATCCAGTCGACCGAGGTACTGCTTCATATCCTCGTCAGGCGAGGGGTACATCCAGTAGTCAAGCGCAAACTGCATGGGAACTGGACCATAACCATAGCCCGTCACGCTTATGTAGTCGGCTCCGGCGGCGTCATAGAATTTCGCGATCTCGACACCTTCGTCGACAGTGATGGCATCCGGATGACCCCACTCCTGACCATTCGTGCGCACGCCCACGATGAAGTCCTCGCCGCAGCGTTCCTTTACGCCGCGGATAATCTCGCACACCAATCGCGTGCGGTTTTCGATCGATTGGCAACCGTACTGGTCATTGCGATGGTTCCACACACGCGACACGAAGCTCAGCAGGAAGTAGCCGTTCGCCGCATGCACTTCGACGCCGTCGAGGCCGGCCCTCTTCGCACGTTCGGCAGCGGCGAAGTAGCGCTCCTTGAACGCCGCGATCTCCTCGAGAGACAGCCCGCGTGTCGGATGGCAATACGGCTCAGGACTGGGGAGTTCCTCCGCACTCAGCGTCGACGAACACCACGCCCCGCCCTTCGTCTTGATGGCGGCACCGTTCTGGAAGATCTGGGCAATGAGCTCGCATCCGTTATCGTGCACGACATTGGCAAGCTGGGTCAGGCCCGGAATGAACTTGTCGTCGTACAGGCCGCCGAGCGGGTAGGTTTCCACGGTGTACACGCCGCCGTCGGCATCGTCGATAAGGGTGGCGGGATCGTCGCAGATCATGCCACCCAGGATGATGGCAGACGCACCGCCCTTGGAGATGGCGTCGTACAGGCCGATGATGCGATCGTTGCAGAACTGGCCCGGATCCCACGACATCGCGGACGACGGCGCCTTGACCATGCGGTTACGCCAAGTGTGGGTGCCGATAGTTATCGGCTCAAGCAACTTCTCATACGCTCTCATAGCTTCGTTCCCTCTTCTCGTTCAATAGGTTCATCGTGTTTGGCGCGCGACAGGCGCGGCTTTCTAGACGGAAGGCACGGCCACGGGATAGGTCTCGGTCAGGTAGGTGTCGATGGTTCCGACGAATTCCGCGGCGTGCGCAGACGCGCGGGCGAATTCGGGCGATGCGCAGAACTCGTCGAGCGCCTCCCGCGTTTCAAACCACAGCTCAGCCATGCCCTCAACCGGCAGTTCGTCGTACGATACGGACACGCCGCCGTCGATGCGGTCGATGACGAGGTCCTGGTTGTAGCCCACGCAGCCGGGAACGGTCTGCACCAGGCGATCGTGAATGTTCCACCACTCCTTGGCGAAGCGCTCGGAACTCACTCCTTCGGCGCGACCAAGGAACGACACACGCTGGACGAGCTTCTTGCCGCGCAGGTACTCGGGGATCTTGATGACGCTGCGCTTGGCCAGCACGAGGATCGGGCAGTGGGGGTTGGCGAACAGCGGAACATCGTTCGCCCCCTCGCCATGCAGCGATTCCACACCCTCGAGCATGTCGCCGTAGCTGTCGAATTGCAACTCCGAGTACCCGTCGATGCGCACTGGGCCCTGAGCACGGGAAGTCTCCGCACCGACCACGACATGCTGGTCATACTGGCGCAGGTTCGTCATGGCACTGGCGATGGGACCGTGAACGTTCAGCCAATAGTCCTGGAACTCCTCGACGCTCATATCCTCTCGCTTTTGCATCAAACCGCATCTGCTGATCACGAAGACATCCTTTCCGGATTGGACGCACGAAAGATCCCGCACGTCAAGAAACCCTCTCCCATCTGCATTGACATTGCCCCTTCGCAACCGTCGCACGCACTCGCCTCAAAATGCGAGGGACGCGCGAACCTTGCATAACCGTATGCTATGGCCATCGGGAGAAGGCCTCAATAACGCACTTTAAAGTCACAAGGGCACCGAAAAGTAAGTGGCAACCCCATGCCAGACCCCCTATGCCGCGTTGAACGAAAGCTTCTCTCTGCCGAAAAGCGAAGGACGCTATGCCAACCCGACCGATCTCAGCAAGGTGAGCACGAGCACCAACACAACCGAAGCGACCAGCACATACAAGCCGTTCCATCGCAAACTGACCTCGATAGGCGACCGCCCGACCAAATTGGAGACAGCGACGACATTCGCAGAAGCCGGACAGAGCGCGTTCCCCATCGCCCAGCTAATCGACAAGACAAGCGCCGCATAGGTGGGCGTGATGCCGCATCCGGAAGCGCTCATAGCCCCTCCCGCCACGGCAACGATCGCGACAGGATGAATGCCAACAGCCGAGGTTGCCAAAACAAGACCGATCACCGCCACAGTGAGCAGCAACACGCTTTGCCCTGCCACCTGCGCAAGCGCCCCCATCAGAACGTCGCCCACATGAGAAGAGCTCATGCCCTGCGCGAAAAACCCTGCTCCAACGAAGAGCGCTATCTGGTTCCCTGCCGAAGGAAGCTTCCTTTTGAAGTAATCCCCTCTGAACTCCTTTTCATACACCGGCAACCGCCCGATGCACGTCATCCACACGACAGGAAGGAAAAGCGACGCCGCGGCAACCGCAACGATAACGGAAAGCCCCATCATCTGGGAAAGTCCAACTATGGAGGCGATGAGGACCAGGAAAAACGCGCATAATTCGATGATTTTCGGCAAGGCAGGCTCATCCGAGCAACACTTGCTCGCTCCCATCGCGCAAGGAGAAGCATTCCTTTTCTCCCCTGCGCAAGCCATGAAGGCACCGACAGCGCCGGCGACAAGCGCGCATGCGAAAGCAGAGGGGAAGAGATCCACCCAGTCGACGCCTGTCAATTGAACCACCAGCGCAATTGTCGCGGATGTCGGAGCCCAAATCATACAGGTAACAAATCCCCTGCTCAAAGCTGTGCTTACAAGTTTCTTGTTTTCACAGTGACAGCTTGTCCGAGATACCTCATGGGAAAGGGGAACGGCCGCGATGCTCAGCAGCACACCCAGAAGGGCGGTCATAACGCTCACCAGCGCATAGTAACGCGCGCCGGTACCCGCATGGCGACCGAACGCCTCACGCAGCGAATCGCCGTACCCTCCGCAGCGAATCGGAATTCCCAAAAGCGGCACCGTGATGAACATGACAACAAGCTGAGAGTTTTCTTGCAGCGCTTGCCCCCATGCGGAAAGCGGCGCATGCGAACAGATGAGCAAAACGATGCCCGAAAACAGCAGCAACGTGCCGATTGTCCTCGCCGACCCCTCCGAAGAAACGAAGCTCAAGGCAACCACCGCCACCATCAAACCCAAGTTCAGGGAGTCGATCAACGGGGATTCCAGAAACACGTTCGCGATAAAACTTATACCGAAACAAAAGGTGACTGCGCTTCTCGCGACAAGAAGGAGGCCCTTCGCGCTGGCCACATCGCACCCCTCCCAAACGACAAAGCACCTCAAAGAGCGGAAGAAATGCAGGGGAAAGGGGCGCTTTCCCCTGCATTCAAAAAACCAGGACGCACCAGCAGCTCCGATCACCTTTCCTTGGAATAAAATCCTTTCAGAAGAAAGATGCTGGTCAAAAACGTAATAAGAATGGCTCCGAGAATCAGATACGTAATGGACAACTGATCTCCTGTCGCCGCTATGAGCGCGGTCGCCGCAAGAGGGGCCAAACCGCCGAAGATGGCCGCTGCGAGATTGTAGGAAAAGCCTACGCCGCTATTGCGAAGCTTGGTGGGGAACACTTCGGCAGAGACAACCGCGATGGCCACCGCAAGGATCGTCTGGAAAACGATGAGAATCCCCAGCAGCGCGATCATGACAGCGGCGTTCGTCTGCTGCACCAGCACCGAGAAAACGGGGTAAGACAAAAGAAGAAATCCGAGACAGCCAACGATCAGGCACTTCCTTCTTCCGATCCTATCGATGAGCATACCCATAACGGGGCACAAGAGTAGATAGATCGCGATGACCGAGGTGTTGACCACAAACGCGCTTGATAACGAGGTGTCCATGAACTCCGAAATGTAGGTGGGCATATAAGTTATCAGAAGGTAATACGTCGCACTGGAGCCGACAAGCAAACCCACGACCGTGACGATGGGCTTCTTATAACGAAGAAACAGATCCTTGACAGGCGCATGAGGCTCGTCTGCCTTGTTCTCCCGCTCTTTCATCTTGAGAAATTCCGGAGAGTCGGGAACGTTCTTGCGCATGTGAACGCCATAGACGGCGATCAGTATTCCGCAGGCAAACGGCACGCGCCATCCCCAATCATACAATGCCGCCTCGGGCAAGATCGTCGTGACGAGCAAACCCGCCGCAGAGCCGAGAAGAAGGCCGCACCCCACGCTGAACGGCTGCCAGCTCACAAGGAAGGCCCTGTTGTTCGGCGTTCCGTACTCGGCGATGAACGTGAGCGACGACCCGAATTCCCCGCCCGTCGCCAAACCCTGCAAAAGGCGCAACACGGTCAAAAGAATTGGCGCGACAATTCCCACCTGGGAATACGTAGGCAGAAGACCCATGCAAAAAGTGCACACTCCCATGCAGAGGATCGTGAGCGTCAGAGCTTTTATCCTCCCGTGCTTGTCAGCGTACATGCCGATAAGAATGCCGCCGATAGGACGAACGAGAAAACCCGTTCCAAACACGAGAAAACTCAGCAGAAGTCCGACGATCGGATCATCGGAAACAAAGAAATCCCTGGAAATAATCGTTGCGAAATACCCGTACAGCCCATAGTCGAACCATTCCAACATATTCCCAAGGCTTCCCGAAAACACCGCCCTGGCTAGCGAGGTCTTTTTCTTTGCGGACGCCGTAGATGCCTCCATGCTTCATCCTCTCCTGAATTATCCCGAAACGATCACGCAATTCACGCCGGGCACAAACTCCCAGCGAACAGTTCACCCCCCTTCGCTTTTCGTCGATCCTCCCCGTCGATACGCCCATACCGCTCAAGACATCCTTCGCCTGTGTTCTGGGCTGAAAACATGCGACCGCACATGCGGCCCGCTCTGCGCTTCCAAACTCCGAACGCCATCCAGCGCAAACCCCAAAACCCATGCTCACGAGCTTTTCCTTACCCGCATGATGCGGGTATTCAAGATCGACTTCAATAACGCACTTTAAAGTCAGAAGCGTACGAAAAGGTAAGCGGGTTTGCCTTTTTGATCTGGGGTTTCATCCATAGCCATCATCGCACCAGAGCCAGAGCGCACCCGCCTTCCCGGCAAACCAAAGGCACGCGCATATGCGCGTGCCAAAAAAAGCCCTCTATTGGAATCGAGAAGAGACGCCTAGCCCCTAACAGCGCATCAAGACCGCGCCGCCACAATGGGCTTCGATTCCACCAGATACGTTGTGATGTTGTCGATGAACTCTGCTCCGTGAGCTCCGGTGCGCTTGAATGCCGCGGTTCCGTAGCACTCGTCGAACGCCTTCATGTTTTCGAACCAGAACTCCACCACGCCCTCGATGGGCAGCGCCTCAAACGGAACCGACTCCCCCGCCACGATGCGGTCGATGACAAGATTTTGATTGTACCCAGCATATCCCGTCATGGTCTTAACCAGAGCGGAATGCATCTGCCACCATTCCTCTTGGAAGGCCGCAGCGCTCACGCCGTCCTTTCTCCCGAGGAATGACATGCGTTTGATGAGGTTCTCATCCCGCAAATAAGCGGCAACGGGCTTGTCCACCTTCTTCACCACGACAAGCGCAGAGACATCGGGAGATGCGAATTGCGCGTAGTCATCAGAAAGAGCATCGCCAATGGCCGCCATATCGTGCGCCATGTCGCCATAGCTATCAAAAACCATTTCGGTGTAGCCGTCGATTTCCGTCGAACCGCGATCGAACGGCGAACGCTGCTCATTGTCGACAACCACATTCGCCTCGCACCCTTTCAAATGGGGCATGGTTCCCACAAGCTTCCCATGAGCCTGCATCAAATACGTCGCAAACTCGTCCGAGCTCAACCCTTCTTTCTTTTTCAGCAAATTGATTCTCGAAATCATACCGACCGTCCTTTCCGAACCCCTCTGCCATTACCGGGCATGCTCCGTTGCCGAAACACGCCCTGCCTGTATTCTTGCGACCTCGCGAAAGCCGCGCAATAGCGCACTTATTAGTGCGCTCCTCACCTATAGGTAAGACCTCCGCGCGCTTGCCCATGCCAAGACAGGCCGGCCAACCGCATCCTCAGTGGCAGGTTCAACACGTTCGGCGATCGGACGATTAAAGGAGCCGTTACCTTTCCCGGTCTCCCCCTCCATGCTCTTCGTCGCCAGCAGAGAAATTCGAAGGATCGAACTCCCAGATGATGCGCTCGCCCACATCGCGTCGGGAACCATCGCCGCTCAGGCTTCCGTACACAACCACCCCATCCCCCATCGTTCCCTTCGTCCGGAGCAGCGTCTCCTCTGAAAACCCACCGTACACAGCGCCCCAATCGCGAATGAAGTACAGAACGTTTGCGAAGCTGATACCTTTTTTCGTAAGCAAGTAGTCGACATGAAGAGGCTTGGCCTCGACGACGATGCGCTCGATGATCCCCTCCCGCTCCAACTCGCTCAGATGCTGGCTGAACATCTTATGGGATATGTTGTAGGGGATACTCTTCCTCAACTCGCTATAACGCGCCCTTTTGTCGGGAGTCATGCTCAAATACCACACTATAAAAGGCTTCCATTTTCCTCCCAGTATCGAAGCGACGTACGAAAGGGAGCACGAGGTCAAATCATCCATGTTCTCGAGCATTCACAGCCCTCTTCCTCAGCGAGCGATTCGACGGATAGTCCAGGCAATTATAAGAAAAATGCACCCCCCCCCCCGTCAACAACTTCATCGGTAAAACAATTGCATCGCGTTCGATAAGTAGTCGAAGGGGATGACGCAGCATGGAGTGTTGACCAGCGTCGGTTGTCGCCCTATCACGCTTTCCGATGTCCGCAGCCCTCCCGCTTACGCCCCCGATCAAACCCCGCCTTTTCGCGATTGAGGGAATCACCTATTCACAATCTTCTACGTAGTATCTATAGGCGAATCGGGACACGCAAGAACGCACTTGAAAGTAACCACCATCGCGCTTTCGTCGCTATCGCAACACCAGTATCGCTGACAGGAAGCGTTGCAAGGGAAAAAAGGGCGGCGGACACCCTCGACCTTCGCGCTTCCTTTCGCTTGCTTGAGCCGGCTCCGAAAACAAGTGTCTCAAGCGCGTGTTCGCGAATCGTCGATACGCTTGCCGCCAACGGAACCTCGGACGAGCGCAGGAGCGCCCCGATCGAGCCGGCCAGCCGGCGCAGGCCGCACGCACGCGCACAGCGCCAAAGCGAGCTTCCGACACAGCGCACGGAAGATTGCCCCTCTCCGAACAGGACAGACGGCGCGCGAATGACAACCATCCTTCCAACCCCAAATCCCCGAGCGCACGAAAAAGCGCCCGCCTCCAACGAGGCGGGCGCTTCCGGAAAGCATGCTGTTCGCAAACGCGATCCTAGCGCTTCGAGAACTGCGGGCGCTTGCGGGCCTTCTTCAGGCCGTACTTCTTGCGCTCCACCATACGAGCGTCGCGCGTGAGGTAGCCGGCCTTCTTGAGCTCGGCGCGGTAGTCGCCAGCCTCCAGCAGGGCGCGGGAGATGCCGTGACGCAGCGCGCCGGCCTGTCCCGAAATGCCGCCGCCGTTGATGCGGGCGATCACGTCGAAGTGGCCGATGGTGTCCGTCACCTTGAACGGCGTCAGCGCGTAGTTCACCAGCGCCTCGCGACCGAAGTACTGCTGAGCCTCGCGGCCGTTGATCGTGACCTTGCCGGTGCCGGGAACGAGGCGCACGCGGGCGACCGCGTTCTTGCGACGGCCGGTGCCGTAGTACAAAGCTTCACCTGCCATGGGTTAACCCTCCATCTTGATCTCGCGGGGCTGCTGAGCCATATGCGGATGCTCGGCACCCGCGTACACCTTGAGCTTCTTGCCCATGGCGCGACCCAGCGTGTTCTTCGGCAGCATGCCCTTGACGGCGTGCTCGATGACGCGCTCGGGATGCTTCGCCATGGCCTGCTCGAAGGTCTCGGACTTCAGCCCGCCGGGGAACCCGCTGTGGCGATAGTAGGTCTTCGCGGCGGCCTTCGCGCCCGTCACGCGGATCTTGTCCGCGTTGATGACGATCACGAAATCGCCGGTGTCCACGTGCGGCGTGTACTGCGGCTTGTGCTTGCCCTTGAGGATTTGCGCGGCCTTGGCGGCGACGCGGCCGAGCACCTGGTCGGTGGCGTCGATCAAGACCCATTCGCGCTCAACTTCGTTGGGCTTCGCGTAATACGTCTTCACTGTATTCCTCCAAAATCCTGTCCTGCCCCGCCGTGCGGGGCGGGATTCCCGCTGCGCTGGGTGATTCGGAGAAGCCCGAATCGCCGCGGCACGGCGGATGATCGGTTTCAAAAGCGCAGGTCGATCGGATGCCGGGTTCCTACGCCGACACGCTGCTTCGGGCCTGGACTCCCTCGCTGGCGCTTCCGCTTCTCGCTGCATGCACGGGGCTTTGAAAGCGAACCTTTGCAGTATAAACAGCGCGCCGCCGCGAAGTCAACGGGATTCCTCGACGTTGCGCACGATTGCGCGCGATCTGCATAAAGGATCCGGACTTGAGGTCACTGGGCCTGGACTGCCGACCATCCGAACCTGAACCACTCAGATGGAGCCCGCGCACCCCCCCCCATGCCAGCCATAGCGCTAAAGCACCTTTTAATCTACTTATAAGCATAGTATACTATGCTTATTCTCAGCATACGCGAAAAGGAGATAGCCATGTCCGCACCCATCATCCGCTCCTCCACCGACATCCGTCGCGACTACAACAGCATTGAGGCACTCGCCAAGGAAACCGGCAAGCCCATCTACCTCACGAAGAACGGCCGCGCGTCGCTCGTGGTCATGGACGCAGCCGCATTCGACTACGACAGGTACGTGGGATTGGCGATCGACGAAGCCGTCGAGCACAACAAGAAGCACCCTAAAACGTACACCCTCGAGGAAGCGAAAAACGAACTTGATCGTCTGGTCGACGAGGAGTTGAAGCATGCACTATGAAGTCGAATTCGAGCATGGCGCGCTCCTCGATTTGAAAGAAGCCACGTTTTACGAAGTTCAATTCGTTTTCTCGGTCGATAAAGCAAAGGAGCGGATGCACGATGTGATGGAACGGCTGAACGAAGATCTCTCCATCATGCCTGCACGCAATCCCGAAAAACCGTACGGATTCACCGAATCATTGCGCCGGAAACTCGTTGTCGGCAAGTACGCCGCTTTCTATTGGATCGACGAGAGCGAAGGTATCGTGCACGTCGAACGCATCCTGCACTCGAAGGCAGATTTCAGCCGCATCCATTTCGGAAATTAGCTGCCGGCAAACGGATGCCCCGACCCTTGTTCGAGATGCAATCCAGGGACACGGCAAACGCAGACCCCCCCCCCGCTTCTCGCCCGAATCGTGATTCACTCTGCACACGCTGGGTAGCTGGGTAGGCCCGCAAAGATATCCGGGGCACGCAAGACGCTTCAGCAGGATCAGCGAAAGACACCGGCGCGAAAGGGGGCGCAAGAAGACCCAAAGCCTTCTTGCGCCCGCAAAACTTCGCAGAGCCGCAGATACGGTGACGCGGCCCGCAGCCCTCTCCTCCGTCGACGAACGGCTCTTACCGCAGCGTTGCGTACATCACCGCCTTGATGGTGTGCATGCGGTTTTCGGCCTCTTGGAACACGCGTGAGCGCTTCGATTCGAAAACCGCGTCTTCCACCTCCATCTCCCGCACGCCGAACTGCTTGGCGATGTCCGCGCCTATCGTGGTGTTCGTATCGTGGAACGACGGCAGGCAATGCATGAAGATGGCATCGGCATTCGCTCGAGCCATGACAGACTCCGTCACGCGATACGGCTCCAGAAGAGCGATGCGGTCCTTCCATAGATCGGCCGATTGGCCCAAGCCGACCCACACATCGGTGTAGACGGCATCGACGCCCCGCACGCCCTCGTCAACGCTGTCGGTGACGGAAAGCGTCGCGCCGCTCTCCGCCGCCAGCTGTTGGCACACGCGCCAAAGATCCGGGCTGTACGTGCGGTTGCCGGGCGCATCGCTTTGCGGCCCCACCTGAACGAAGTCGATGCCCAGCTTCGCGCAGATGACCAAGAGCGAAGACGCGGTGTTGCCCACCTGGCCGAAAAACGCCATCTTGCGGCCTTTGAGGTCTTGGCCGAACTCTTCGCGCATGGTCAGGATATCGGCCAAAGCCTGCGTGGGATGGAACTGCGCGGTCAGCCCGTTCCACACCGGCACGCCGGCGTTGGCCGCCAACTCCTCCACCACGGACTGCTCGAAGCCGCGATACTCGATGCCGTCGTACATGCGGCCGAGCACGCGCGCCGTGTCCTCGATGGACTCCTTCTTGCCCATCTGGGAGCTGCCGGGATCGAGGTAGGTCACGCCCATGCCGAGGTCCATGGCGCCGACCTCGAACGCGCAGCGGGTGCGGGTGGACGTCTTCTCGAACAGCAGAACGATGTTCTTGCCCTCGAGATAGCGGTGCGGCACACCGGCGTATTTCATGGTCTTGAAGCTGGCCGCAAGATCGAGCAGATAGCCGATCTCCTCGGCACTGAAATCCAGCAAGGTGAGGAGGCTTTTCCCCGAAAGGTTCATAGGCATGGCACATCTCCTTTCAAACGTATGCGAAACGAAAGCACACAGGCAAAACGCAATGCGGTTGACGGCCGAAGGGGCTAAAGATCGGCGCGCTCGAACGGCATGCTCATGCAGCGCGGGCCGCCGCGACCGCGGGACAGCTCTTCGGAGGGAGCCACGCACAGCTCGATTCCCGCCTTGCGAAGCGCCTCGTTCGTCACGACGTTGCGCTCGTAGACGCACACCTTGCCCGGAGCGATGGCGAGCGTGTTCGAGCCGTCGTTCCACTGCTCGCGCGACGCCTCAACCGGGTCGCCGCCTCCGCATTCGATGAGCATGATGTCGTCGACGCCCGTGGCCATCTGGAGTATCTCCTTGAGCGATCCGGCCAGCTCCTCCACCGCCACTTCGCCGTGCTCATCGCCCTTGCGAAGGCGATAGGCGCGCAAGTCGTCGTACATGCCCGGATACACCGTGAACTTGTCATAGTCGATTTGCGTGCACACCGTGTCCAGGTGCATCGTCTCGTAACCGTAGGGGATCTTGATCGCATACACCGTCTCGACGGCAGACGGCTGCGCGCCCCAGAACAGGTTGCAAGCCAGCTGATCGACGGCAGCGGGCTCCGTGCGCTCGGAGATGCCCACCGCCAACGTGGACTCGTTGATATTCAGCACGTCCCCGCCCTCGATATGCGCCGCGCTCGCGGTGTCGTACCAAAACGGCGTTCCCGCATAGTCCTCGTGATACGTCAGAAACGTTTTGTAGAATAGAACCTCGCGGTTGCGCTGGGCGTAGTACATGCGATGCAACGCCACGCCGGTTCCGATCGAGGCGATGGGATCGCGTGAGAAGTACGAGGAAGGCAAAGGGGGCACGACAAGATCGTCCGGGGCCAAGCCCTCTCCGGCCAATCGCGACAAGGTGCGCGGACCCGCAGCCAAGTCCAACTCCCTCAAGCGCATGCCGGAAAGCGCCTTCGCCACGAACTCGCGATTGTCGGAAAGAGACTCCAGCCTTTCGCGCACAAGCGGCACGAGCCATGGGTCGGGTATGGGCGCCTGGTCCATGTATTCGCTCAAAAACGCCTCGCGAGCCCGAGGATTCTGCTCCATGGCCTCGGCCAACAGCTCCTCCATGTAAAGCACTTCGGCACCTTCATCGCGCAAGATCTGCGCGAACGCGTCATGCTCCCGCTGCGCGCACTCCAGATAAAACGCATCGTGAATCCAGCATGTTTCAAACTCCTCGACCTTCACGTTCGAAAGCTCATAACCGGGCCTGTGAAGAACCACCCTCTTCAGCGCGCCGATCTCGCTGGTAACGTGAACGGGCTTCTTAGCCATACTTTCTCCTCCTTACGATTCGATATCAAGATTGAGAATTGCGCGTAAGCGCTTGCCACGCGCAGAAGGCTCTGCGCGCGCCTCATGCCACGGGCAGCATCGCCGAAATCGCCGTGAAGCCGATGCACACCCCGCTCAGCACAAGCCAGAACTTCCAACAGGTCTTCCACCACTGCTCCAAGCTGATCTTGCACACCGCAAGCCCAGCGACCAGAATGGCGCTGGTGGGGCAGATGATGGTCATCATCGGCTCGGCCAAGCACAGGGCGGTCACCGCGCCTTCCGGATTGAGCCCCATGAGCTCGGTCAGAGGCCCGAAAATGGGCATCGTGAGCGCCGCCAAGCTCGACGAGCTGGGCACGAGGATGGTCAGCACGTTCTCCACGGCGTACAGAATGGTCGTGTACACAGCCGGGGCCACACCCTCCAAACCGGTGGCGAGCCCGTTTAAGATGGTGTCGATGATCATGCCGTTGTCGGCGATGACCAGCACCCCGCGGGCCAAACCGATGACGATGGCCGAAAACGCGAAGTCCTTCAAACCGGCGACGAACTCCAAAGCGATCTTCTGCTGAGAGAAGCGCGCGATGACGCCGGAGATCAGCCCCATGGCCAAGAACACCGCAGAGAGCTCTCCCATGTACCACCCTTGGGTGATCAGGCCCCACACGATGAGGGCCATGCCGAGCAGGAACACGACGAGGATCCATTTCTGCGCGGCCGTGAACGGCGTCTCGTCGTCGACAGGCCCCATCTCCGCACGCTTCGCTTTGTCATCGCGGTACGTGAGCGAGGCTTCGGGATTTTTGCGCACCTTGCGGGCATACAGCATGACCCAGCCGATGGACAACCCCACGATCACGACGAACATGATCGCGCGCAGCCACAGCTGCGGATTGCCCGTGATGCCAACCACGCCCTGCGCGATAAGCACGCTGAACGGGTTGACCGTTGAAGCGACATATCCGGCCTTGGCGCCGATGAACACCACCATGAACGCGGTGAGCGAGTCAAACCCCATCGCGATCATAATGGGCACGAAGATGGCGAAGAACGGCAGCGTCTCCTCTGCCATGCCGAACGTGGAGCCTCCCAGAGCGAACAGCAGCATCGCAATGGGAATAACGAGAATGTCCTTGCTTTTGAACCGCTTGACCACACGCCTCATGCCGGCGTCGATGGCCCCCGTGGCGGCGATGATCTGAAACGCCCCGCCGACGATGAACACGAACGCCACCACCTCGGCAGCTGCCTGGATGCCCTCGATTGGAGCCTCCAGAACGGCGTCGGGCCCTTGACGCAAATCCGTCTCCTCGCCAGTCTCGGCGTCGACGGACACCTTGTCGACCTCCTGATACGTGCCCGCAACGGTGACCTCGCGACCGTCCACCTCCGTCGTCTCGAACGCTCCCGAAGGAATGATCCACGTCATCACCGCAACGATGATCATCAGCACGAAGATGATCGTATAGGTGTGCGGAACTTGAAACTTGCCTTTAGTCTTTCCCTGCATCGCTTCACTCCTTTCTGATCGGGCTGCTTCTTGGATCCGCATGCGCATCATCCCAACCTTCGCGGAACGCCGGCCCCGTCACCCGTTCTGTGGATCGAGAGCTCGCACCCAGCGGAGCGGAAGGTGACATTTGCCGTCAGTTCCGGAAACGGAAGGGACACGAAACGTCCCTTTTCGCATACGCGCCTTTCCAGGAAGAGCCGACTGCTCTACCCTGCTCGCAAACGAAAGGGAAAGGAGGGGCATCCATGGGCAAAACGCACGTGAGCAACGAAGTAGGAGCGCTCAAACGCGCCCTCGTGCATCGACCCGGTCACGAGACTCAGCGCTACCCTCACGGCGACTTCCTCCAAGCATTCCCCCTGCGCCCCTCCTGCACGGATTTCGATCTGGAAAAGGCGCAGACGGAGCATGATCGGCTGACGAAGGTTCTTGCCGCGCACAACGTCGAGGTGATCGAAGCAACCGATCTTTTAGCCGAAACCCTCGAGGCATCCCCCGAGGCAAAGAAGGCGCTTATCGATGCCTACCTCGCCGACAGCCGCATCGAGGGAATCGAACTGACAGAGGCCGCGAGGTGCTACCTGGAAAGCTCAAGCACCAGCACGCAGCTGGTCGAGCGCTTGTTCGAAGGCATTCGGTATGGCGACACCGACGTGGTCAATGCCGACCGATTCCCCTTGGCCGCGCTCTCGGGAAACGCATTCGATCCGGAAACCTTCCTCGCAAGCCCGCTCAACACGGCTTTCTTCGTGCGCGACCCGTTGAGCGTCATCGGCGAGGGAATCACCCTCAACCACATGTACTGGCATGATCGAAACCGCGAAGTAGATCTCCTCGAAGCCGTCGCCCGCCATCATCCCGACTTCGCCGCAACGCAACGTTGGTTCGATCATCGCTGCTCGTTTCACCTCGAAGGCGGCGACATCGTGAACCTCAACGCCCACTCGGTGGCGGTGGGATTGTCCAGCCGCACGGAGGGAGCCGCCATCGACGTGCTCTGCCGTCAACTGCTGTGGGGGCGCGGCGAATCGGACATCGCCGATATCTACGTCTTTTTCGTGCCCCAGATGGGAAACCGGCTGCACCTTGACACGTACGTGTCGAGAATCGATTACGACACGTTCGTCATCGACCCCGCCATAGCGCGCAATCCCTCGGTGCTCAGGGTTCGCGCAGGACGTCGCAAAGGTAACGTCCGCATCGACGAGCTATCCGGAAGCTTGAAGGACATCTTCAGAAAGGCCCTGTCCATCGGCCCGGTTCGGCTTATGGACTTCGGAAGCAGCGCGGAAAGCCGCATGGAATTTGAATACGGCAACGGAGCCACCGGCATGCTGTGCCTCTCCCCCGGAAACCTCTGCGTCAGCGAAGAGAACGTCGTGGCGAACGATCTTCTCGATAAAGCGGGAATGACGCTGCATCCGGTATCCGTGCAGGAAATGACCGTCGGGTTCGGCGGGCCCAGCAGCCTGTGCCTGCCGCTGTGGCGCGAAGATGTCCAAGGGATGCCGCCATGGACATCGGAGAGAACATCCGAGCCCTCAGAATGCGCGAGCACATGTCCCAAACAGACTTCGCGAAAAGAGTAGGCGTGACGAAGAAGACGGTGTCTCGCTGGGAAAACGGCCAGTCGTTCATACGCGGAGCGCACCTTGAGAAGCTGGCTGAAGCCCTGAACGTCCCTGTCGGCGATATCGTGGGGGATGCCCCCGAATTCAAATCGCCGACCGCAGACGAGCCCGATTTCGAGCACGCGTCGAACCTGCCAAACGCGTTCCAAGCGCTGCGCTACCCCGTATACAAGATCGAGCGCTCGGGCAACGGCACCACGCTGCGCCTCGCAAGCCACGCCTTCGCTCCCCCCGACGTGGCAAAACGACATCCGGCAAGCGTGTTTGTGCGCATGGATTATCGGGAGATGACTCGGCTCTACCCCGTCGGCTCTCTGCTTCTGGTGGACCAAAGGCTCAAGCCTTACAACAGCTGCACGGCCGTTGCGCTCGTGGACAATGCGGCCATCGTCATACGCCGCTACCTGACCGGCAACGACACCGTCGTGCTCTCATCATGGTCGCACGACGCCCCCTCGCCCGACCTCATGCTCGATAAGCGGCGCGTGCGCATCATCGGCGTCGTGGTGTGGTTCCAGGCAAGTCACGATGTGCGAGCCTGACACGACGGGATACATTGCCGTCGCCTGCCGACAAACGAGGCCCTTCCCTGCGCCCGCAGAAAGGCGCGCAAAACGCGAAAAGCCCTGCGCCGGGAGGGAGGGGGCGCAGGGCTCAGAGCGCAAAGGAACATGCCGGCAAAAGGAACGGCCAGCTGCGCAGGGCGAAACGCGAAGAACTTACGCCTCGGCCAGCTCGTGCCCCAGAAGATACCCGTAGGTGATGCAGCGGCCGTGGCTGTTGCCGGCCACGTTGATGGGATAGTCCACGGCGCAGATGTCGCCCATCACGTTGCCGAGCGCGTACAGGCCCTCGATGGGCTGACCCTCGGCGTCAAGGCACTGAAAGTCGACGTTCGTGCTCAAGCCGCCGGGAATGGCCAGCAGGGCCGGACCGACCTTCAGCGCGTAGAACGGCCCCTCCTTCACCGGGGTCAGGAACACGGGCTTTTTGTAGTAGTCGGTGTCCTCGCCCGCCTCGCACATGCCGTTGTAGCGCTCGACCGTGGCCTTGAAGGTGTCCGCGTCGCAGCCGATCTTCTCGGCCAGCTCGTCGAGCGTGTCGGCCTGGTACGCGTTTCCAGCCTCGATGTAGGCGGGGATCTGCGTCTCGAAGTACTGGGGCGCCAGCTCCAAGTCGCTGCCGTAGGGACGGAACGAATCCCAGAACATGCCGCCGCCGTAGGGCAGGCCGTTCACGAGGTCGGTCTGCCAGTTCGCGTCGAAGATGGACCACGCCTCGCCGTTCGGCTGGCGGTTGATGGCCAGCGACTTGCCCTGCACCCAGGTGTCCTCGCACATGAAACGCTCGCCGTTGTCGTTGACGAACAAAAACGGGCCATGGAACCAGCAGAACGCCTGCGGGTGCATCATCGTGGGCAGCGGCAGATCCTGCAGCTGCGCGCCGGCCCACATGCCCATCTTGTGGCCGTCGCCCGTGTTCACGCCCACAGGCGTGTACTGGCTGCGGGGCTGGCCGTACTCGGCGCAGATGGGAGCGTACGCCTTCACCATCTCGGCATCGCCGCCGATGTCGCCCGTGCACAGCACGACGCCCTTGCTCGCGTTGTACTGCACGTAGCCGTCGCCCGTCTCGCAGATGCAGCCGACGACTCTCGCGCCCTCCTTCACCAGCTGCACGGCGGGAGAATCGAACACGAATTCAGCTCCGTCCTTCACGGCATCGTTATAGCACAGTTCGGCGCCGGCGAACCCCGTCGAGGTGAGGCCCGCCTCCTCGGGAATCGTGAGCATGTGGTATCCAGGCTGCTCGGCGTACACGTCGTCGTGGCTGTAGAACGCGCCCACCATCGCGGTGCCGCCCACGGCCTCGGCCTTCGCCAGCAGCCAGTTCGACGCCTCCTCGGAGTTGTTGAAGAACTTCGTGATGAGATCCTCGTTCGCGCGGCTGGCGCACTGGGCGATCCAGTGCTGCTTGGCGTTCACCTTGTCCACCTTGATGCCCAGCTCGTCCATGTAGTGCGAGTTGATGGCGCCGAAGCCGCCGCCGCGGCCGTTCCAGCTGGACGTCTTCTCGACGACGGTCACCTTGCCGCCCTTCTCGGCCGCCGCCGCGGCGCATGCGCAGCCGGCCAGGCCCGCGCCGATGACGAGGATGTCGGTGTCCACCGTGCTGGCGATATCGGTGATGGGCTCAGGCGCGACCTCCCACGCGTAGCGGGCCTCGCCCGATGCGGTGCCGGACGCATCCTCGCCCGATGTCTTCGCGCCGCTGTCCGCGCTCGTCGCAGGAGCGCAGCCGGCCAAACCAGCGCCAGCGGCGACGGCGGCGGTGGCGCCCAGCCCGAGGAACGCGCGACGGGACAACCCGCCCTTCAAGCTTTTCGTCATGAGAAACCCCTTTCGTTCGATCGCGGGGCCCCTCAGCCCCGCCCGCAATGTCGGGAAGGCGGCTGTCGACGCGCGGCGGCAGGCGGCGAGCGGCGGCGGGCGGCGGGCGCCGAGCCGCGAGCTGCGAGCGCGATGGCACGGGCCGCAAGCATGACGCCGTCGCCGCGTGCGCCAAAGCGCGAACGGGTCGCGCCATCGCAAACGGCAGCTGGCACGCACGCCGCACTGCGCCCAAACGAACCGCCCTGCGGCAACCCGTCGCGCCGAACCGCATTCGGCGCGACGGGCGAGACGGCAAGCCACGGACAGCGAGCAAACGGCGAGCGGACGGCCTCCTTCCTTCGCCATCCATGCTGCACAAGCAAAGCGATTCAGTCATCGAACAAAGCGGCCCATTTCCGCAGAACAGCGGCATATGGGCCACTGTGGCCCATACCACTCGGCTTTTTGCGCGCTTGCATCCGACCGACCGATTTGCTAGGTTCTCGTCAAAGCGACACGGGACGCGAGGGTGGGGGCAGTTCATGGGACGGACGCAACGCGAGGGAGCCGGGAAGTCCTCGGGGCGGGAACAGCGCGAGGGAATGGGCGACTCCCCAGGACAAGCGCAACGCGAAGACGGCAAGGGCCGCGCCGGGTTCTCCGGCTGGCGGCTGCTCGGCTTGGGATTTTGGCAGGCATGGTGGATGATCAGCATGTGCACGGGCGTCGTGCTGCCCACCGTCGGGCACTATCCTGCCGCTGGGAACACGACGCTGTGGGTGCTCGTGCTGACCACCGCAGGCTACGTGGGCGTGGTGGCGCTGTCGCGACAATTCTCGCCGTTCCTCGCACGCCGCTCATGCTTCGCGCTGGCCGGAGGGCTGACCGCCGCGGGCACCGCGCTGCTGCCGGCGTCGCTCTCGGTATGCTCGGGAGCGTCGGGGTTCGTCTGCTTCCTGGCCGCCGCGATCGCCGTGTCCGTAGGCAACGCGCTTCTGCTCATCATGTGGGGCGAGCTGTGGAGCGCGCTGGCCACCGGCCGCGTGGGACGGCATCTCTACGTGTCGTACACGTTCGCGTTCGTGCTGTTCTTCATCGCATGCGCGTTGCCCAGCGCGGCAGCCGCGGCGTTCACGGCGACGCTGCCCGTCGTGTCGGCAGCGGTCTTGGCGGCCTGCAAGCGGGAGCCCCGACGCGAGCCTTCGGTGCTGCCGCTCGACGTGCGCACCGTCCCCGCAGGACGCATCCTTTGCTGCATTCTGGCCATCAGCACGGTGTACGGCCTTTCGCAGGGCATGGTGAACACGTTCGCCGGCAACGACGCAACCTTCATGTTCAAGACGATGTTGTTCGCCGGGCTCGCCCTTGCCGCGATCACCCTGTCGATGGCGGTGGCGCCCTCCGAAGCCGAGCCCCTTGCGCTGTACCGCCCTGTCATCCCCGCCATGGCGGCGGGCCTCATCCTGCTGTTGCTGCTGCCCGAGCCGTACCGCTTTTTGGGCGCAGGGCTCGTCATCATGGGGGTGTACTGCCTCGACATGCTCATGATGCTCGTGTCCACCGACGTGGCCTTTCGAGGGCGCATTCCCGTGGCGCTGTCGTTCGGGCTGGTCATCCTTTGCGCACGCACGGGAACGCTCGTCGGCTCCATCGGCGCGGACGGGCTGCTGAATTCGGCGCTGTGGTCGGACGAGACGCGCTCCGCGGCGCTTCTCGTCGGCGTGCTGGCGCTCGTGCTGGTGGGCATGCTGTTTCTCACGCAAAGCGACGTGCAGAAGCTTTACGCCACGCCGCGCGCCGAACCGATCGATGCGAGCCTCGAAGAGAAATGCGACCGCATCGCGCAGATGTGCCGTCTCACGAACCGCGAAGCCGAGGTGCTTGTGCTGCTGGCGCGCGGACGCACCGTGCGCGCCATCTGCGACAAGCTCTCCATAGCCCAAGGTACGGCGAAACACCACGTGAGCAGCATCTATCGCAAAGTGGGCGTGTTCGACCGGCAGGGGCTGCTCGACACCATCGAGCAGGGAGGCGTGGGCAAGCCCGGCTGGGAATGATGCGGCGGCGCCTTCCGTGCGATACGCAGACGGCTCATCGGAACCGAACGAGCGCGAAGGAGCGCATGCCGCGCGAACATTCACGTCCGAGCAGGACGAGCGAACCCTTCTCGAGAGGGGCACAAGCCTCCCTCGGAGAGGCGATAATCGAAAGACCGCCCGCTTCGACCCCATAGCACGCCCGACCACGAAACAGCGCTCCCATCCGGTAGCTCGGCGAGACACCCTCTCCATCAGCCCTCGAAACCAGATGTTTCACGTGAAACACCCTGCGAGAAGGCGACAGGAGGAAGCGGGGGGGGGTTGCGAATGAAACGTGACAATATCCCCGTCCTTTTGTCACACTTTCACCCCTTGCCCGCCCTTCTTCCTTCTTCCCGCTCCCGCCCTTGCACCTCTGTTCCCACGCCCCCGCCCTCGCGCATCGCGTTCGCAGTTTTGCGTTCGGCTCTGGCCGTGTCGCAGAATCGCTCGTTTTTGGCCACGAAACCGCATTCTGGCACGATGTTGCCTGTGCGCTCTTCGACAGACGATCAGCGACCTGGGGTTTCTCTGAGCGAGGAAGCTCCAGCGCTCCGGAAACAGACGAAAAGCGCCGCTTTGCGTGCCAGAACGCGGTTTCGTGGCCATTTTCAGGCCGATTTCGCGCACGCGCACGCCGACCCGCCCGACGTGCGCAACTCATTAGGCCCGCCCGACCAACCCGCCTCGCCCGACCCACTCGATCCGCCCATCTCATCTGGCCCGCCTACCCCACCTCCAAGAACCGCCCGTCCCGCGCCCCGCGCCTCCTCGCTCGCAAAAAACAACGGGCCCCGGCACTGCCGGGGCCCGCAAAAACGCAGTCAACTACTCGCGCAGCTGCGCCGCAGCGTTACGCATCCGCGTACAGCTCCTTGAGCTTCACCAAGTGCTCGTAGCGATCCATGGCGGCTTTCTCGTTGCGCTCAAACAGCTCGGCGGCGCGCTCGGGAAACTCGCGCGTCAAGCGGCTGTAGCGCGCCTCGTTCATGAGGAACTCCTGGTAGCCACCCGCCGGCTCCTTGGAATCGAGCGTGAACTTCTTGCCCGCGGGAGCCGCCGGGTTGTAGCGGAACAGGTTCCAGTACCCGCACTCCACGGCCTTCTTCATCTCGTCCTGGCAGTTCGCCATGCCGCCCTTGATGGAGTGCATCTCGCACGGCGAGTAGCCAATGATAAGCGACGGCCCCGGATACGCCTCGGCCTCGGCGATGGCCTTAATGGTCTGCGCC
>LHCFR01400__coassemble_831_pt1 | contig 45075 bp, 33 predicted proteins | sample LHCFR01400__metabat2_high_PE_020 | metagenome-assembled genome bin LHCFR01400 | reverse complement strand
TGCCAAACCCACGCGCAGCGCTTTTCGGCAAGCGCAAGCGCCCGAGCGTCCCGTCCCCGCCCTGCCCACCCCGCCCGCTCCCGCCGTCCCGCGCATTCACCCCCCACCAAGGCCGCGACATGCGAAAACGCGCGCCTTGCGGCAACCGCGCGGAGAGGGCCGACGCAAGCGGAAGGGCCAGCGACCGCAACCCGCCCGGAAAGCCGCAGTCGACGAGCGCAGACGCGCCCAAGCGCGAAAAGGCCCGCGAACCGAATCGACGGTCCGCGGGCCCGCGAAATCCTCGCAAATCCTCGCGCAACTTCGGGCACCCAAACCGCCCGGAGCCGCCCCGGAAGCCGCAGGGCCGCCGGGGCAAAGCCCTAGTGCTTGAGGTCGTCCTCGCCCACGATCACGTGCTTCTCGGGATCGTAGACCAAGCCGCCGTGCTCCTTGTGGAAGAACATGAGCAGCGTCGGGGAGATGCCCTCGATGTTCGCCAGGTACACATGGATGAACATGAAGCAGATGAAGACGTACATCATGAAGTAGTGGATGATGCGCATCGACATGAGGCCGCCCACCAGATCGGTGCCCGCCGCGAAGAACCCAAGGTTCATCGTGGGGTTCCAGAGGCAGAGGCCCGTGTAGAACATCACGATGATGAGGAGCGGGATGGCGAGGTAGCTGATCTTCTGGGGCACGCCGAGCTTCGCGGACAGCGGATGGTCCTTCTTGAGGAACAGGTAGTACCTGATCCAGTGGATGCCCTGGTGGCGGTTGTCGGCCTGCGGCAGCCACGTCTTGTAGTCCATGACCTGCTCGCGCGTGCCGCCGGTGGGCGATGACTTCACGAAGAAGGCCATGGCCACGCGCGCGATGCAGTTGATGAACAGCACGAACCCGCAGAACACGTGCACGCCGCGGGCGATGCCCATGAAGTACGGCCAGAACGGGAAGTGGATGCAGAAGCCGGTGACGATGAGCAGAAGCATCGCCACGAGGTTGATCCAGTGCGTGATGACGAAGGGCATCGGATGCGCTTCGCGGTAATGTGCCAAATGCGCCATGCTACTTCACCCCCCAGGGGCTCGTGACCGTCTCGAAGCTCTTGCCCGTGGCCGGCTCGGTGATGTGGACGGCGCACGCCGTGCACGGGTCGAAGCTGTGGACCGTGCGCAGGGCGTTGATCGGCTTCTCGACGTCGCCGACCGGATTGCCGATGAGCGCCTGCTCGAGTGGGCCCTTCTCGCCGTCGGCGTTCACCGGAGCGAGGTTCCACGTGGACGGGATGATGATCTGGTACCCCTCGATCTTGCCGTCCTTCACACTCTCCGAGTGGTAGAGCGCGCCGCGCGGGGCCTCCCAGAAGCCGCTGCCCGCGCCGGTGATGGTCTCGGGCTTGCGGAAGTACTCGGAGTCGCCGCTCTTGACGGCCTCGATGAGCTCGTCGACCCATTCCTTCATGAGGCCGGCGATATAGAGCGTCTCGACCTGGCGGATGGCCGTGCGGCCGAGCGTGGACTGCGCCACGCCGATCTGGCCGGGAGCCCCGAGCGCTTCGAGCAGCCCGTCGACCTGCTCCACGACGAACGGCACGTTGCGCTTGTACGCGGCCAAGATGCGGGCGAGCCCGCCGGCCTCGTAGGGCTTGCCGCCGTACGCCGGGCACTTGACCCACGTGTAACGGTCCTCCACGTTGTACTCGGTGTACTCGGGCTCCGTGACGAAGTACGGGGCCGTGAGCGTCTCCTCGCCCTTGTACCAGGACGATCCCATGTACTCGGTGATGAGGCTCTCGTCAACGTCGCTCAGGTTGAGGTTCTCGTCGAGCACGCCCATGGGCAGGTAGCGATCGGCGAGCTCCATGCTCTGCTTCTCGAACACGCCCCAAGCGATGTAGCGACCGCAGCCCTTGCCCCAGTTGAGCGCGTCGGCGTAGTACGGCGCGATGGCCAGGGTGTCGGGGATCATCGTGGAGGCCACCCAGTTGTAGATCTCGTCGGCGAGGCCCTTGAGCTCGTCGAGCTTCTGATCGGTGGGCACGAAGGCCGTACCGCCGGGAACGAGCGTCATGACGTGCGGCATCTTGCCGCCCAGCACGGCGGAGATCTGCGAGGCCTTCGCCTGCATGGTGAGCGCCTCGAGGTAGTGGGCCGTGCAGATGAGGTCGAGCTCGGGCGGCAGCTGGTAGGCCGTGCCGTCCTCGGCATCGAACCAGTTGCCGGAGAAGATGGACAGCTGGCCGTTGTCGGCGAAGGTGGACAAGCGCTCCTTGAGGGCCACGAAATCGCTGTTCGTGGACGTGCCCGCCTCAAGCGCCAGCGCGTAGGCGTCGGCCGGGTCGGCCTTGAGGGCGTTCAAGGGGTTCACGTAGTCGAGCGCGGCCAGGTTGTAGAACCACAGGATGTGGCTGTGCAGGAACTGCGCGCCCTCGAGGAGGTTGCGGATGATGCGCGCGTTGTTCGAGATCTTGATGCCGTAGGCCTTCTCGGCCGCGATGGAGGACGCATGGGCATGCGAGACCGGGCACACGCCGCAGATGCGCTGCACGATCTGCGCGGCGTCTTCGGGCGTGCGGTTCTCCACGACCATCTCCATGCCGCGGAAGCAGCCGCCCGACACCCAGGCGTCGGAGACCTTGCCGTTTTCGACTTCCATCTCCACGCGCAGATGGCCCTCGATGCGGGTGATCGGATCGATGACTGAACGGGTCATGCGGGCTTACCTCCCTTCTTTCTTGTCGTTGGCGGTATCGGCGGCATCGTACTTGCCGATGGACTTGTCGGGGTGCTTCGCATCCCAGCTGCGGACCTTCTCGAAGTCGGCGCCGCCGTCCATGCGGCCCGTGATCTTCATGCCGAAGCCGTGCACGACGAGCGCGGCGGCCAGGATGCCGGTGATGCCGAGCGCGATGGTGCCGGGCTGGACCATCCAGTCGCCGATGCGCAGGTCGCGATGGCGCTTGTAGAACGGGGTGTTCACCTCGACCCAGTTGTGGCCCGGATCGTTGGGGTTGGCCTCGCAGCAGCCGATGCAGGGCGCTCCGGCCTGCACGCACCAGCTGCGGCGGTTGTTCCACATGACCACGCCGCAGTTCGACTTCGTCTGCGGTCCGCGGCAGCCGAGCGGATAGAGGCAGTAGCCCAGGGCCTCCTCCTTGCTGCCGAACTCGTAGACGAACTCGCCGTTCTCGAAGTGGCCGCGGCGTTCGCAGTTGTCGTGCACCGTCTGGCCGAAGATGCCGGCGGGCTTGCCCTCGCTCGTCAGGTCGAGCTCGGAGGGCGCAAGACCCAAGAGCACGACGTCGGCGAGAACGGCGACGAGCCACTCGGGGTTCGCCGGACAGCCCGGGACGTTCACGACCGGCGTGTTGATGCCCTGCTTCTTCAGGTACTCCTGCACGCCGAGCGCGCCCGCCTGGTTGGGATGCGCGCCCATCCAGCCGCCGTTGACCGCGCACGAGCCGAGCGCGACCACAGCGGCAGCGTCTTTGGCCGCATCGATCAGATGATCCGTGCCCGGCTTGTCGGCCACGCGCAGCGCCTGGCCGCCCCAGCCCTCGAGCACGGCCCCCTCGTACACGAGGATGTAGTTCCCGGCGCACTCCTTGATGGTCTGATCTTTGGCCAGCTCCATGGACTCGCCGGCGGCAGCCGACAGCGTCTCGGAGTAGTTGAGCGAGATCATCTCGAGCACGATCGACGCCGCGTCGGGAGTCTCCACCTGCGCGAACGATTCCGTGCAGCCCGTGCACGACGCGCCTTCGATCCAGATGACCGGGTACAGCTTGCCCTTCGCTGCGCCGATCACGGACGACTCGAGGGCCTGCGCCACGCGCGGCGCCGCAAGCTCGGACAGCCCCGCCGCCACCGCGACCGCGCCGCACAGTTTCATGAAGCTGCGCCGGCTGACGCCGCGCGCGGAAAGCATCTGCTGAAACTCTGAAACCGTGGCCTCTGTTTCCATGTGCACACCTCCTCAGGTGCTCTCGTCTTCCCTTATCTCTGGTCACGTATTCTCCCCGACGGGCGAAACAAACGGGAGAACATGCGCGCGAGCGCAACATTTGGCCCGCCAATGGCATGAAAATGTTACGGTTTCCGCTGGTCGTAACATGAGTTATTCACTCTCGCCGCCATTTTCCGCGATTTCATGCAAAACGGCCCGGAAAAGCGCGCTTCGTATGCAGACGGCGCACGCCAAGAAACGCAAGGACCGCGGCCCTCTCGCCCGTTCGCCCTCCCGTAGGTTTCTTGTCGCGCGCCGCTTCTCCCATCCTCGTCCGTCGCGAAGATAGGTATCATAGCACAAGCGCAGACGGACGAGAACCACCGACTGGAAGGATGAAGCCATGCCCGCCACCGAACCCACCTTCGCCTACCTCGGCCCCGCCGGAACCTACTCCGACGAGGCGGCGCGCGCCTTCGCCGCGCGCCTCGGCGCGGACGAGCCCGCGCTGTTCGAATGCTCGTCGCTCGACGAGGTGTTCGACTGCGTGGACCGCGGACGATGCGAGTACGGCGTCGTCCCCACGGAGAACTCGCTCGAGGGGCCGGTGACCGCCACGCTCGACAACTTCGCCTTCAAAAGCTCGGCCTCGATCCTCGGCGAGGAGGTCCTCGACATCCACCACTGCCTGCTTCTGGCTCCCGGCGCGAGCCTCGACGAGGTGGAGCGCGTGGCGTCGCACCCCCAGGGCCTCGCGCAGTGCCGGCGCTTCCTGTCCGAACGGCTGCCGGGGCGCGCCTCCGTCACGACGTCGTCCACGGCCGAGAGCGCGCGCCTGTCCGCCGCCGACCCGCACGTGGCCGGCATCGCCAACGCCTTCGCGGCGCAGCTCTACGGCGCGCACGTGGCCGAGCGCGACATCGAGGACCACTTCGGAAACCAGACGTCGTTCGCGCTCATCGGCCGGCAGGGACACCCGTCCGTGCTCTCGGGCCCGCGCATGAAGACCTCGCTCGCGCTGTTCCTGCAAGCCGACAAGGCGGGCGCGCTGCTCATGATCCTCTCCGAGTTCGCCTACGCGAACGTCAACCTCACGAAGATCCAATCGCGCCCCACCAAGCAAGCGCTCGGCGAGTACATGTTCTTCATCGATCTGGAGGGCAGCGTGAACGACCTGGCCGTGCAGACCGCCCTCAACTGCCTGCGCCTCAAGCTGCGCGAGGTGAAGGTGCTCGGAAGCTACCCGGCAGCGTAACGGCTCTCGGGCCGCTTCCGGAGCGCAAAGGCCCTGCGAGGTCGCCTCTTCGCTTCGAAGCGTCCCGCGTCCGCTTTCGCGCCCCGGAAACCCCGACGCCGACGCCGATGGGCGGCCCGACGCGGATCGGGCAGAAGGCGCGCAACGCTGCGTCCGCGACCCGCAAAAACCGCGCGGTTTCCCCGGGTTGCAACGGAACCGCCATCGCTTGAAGGGTTTGCGCGCCGCATCGTCCCCTTCAAAACGCCTGGCCAGATGATCGCGCTTCGACACCGGCAGAGAATGCGCGCGCCTTCGTCCAGTCGCCCGCTCCCGCGCGCTTAGAACGCGATGACGCCGAGATGCTCGAGCAGGATCTTGAGGCCGATGAGGATGAGCACGACGCCGCCGGCGATGGCGGACGGCCGCTCGTACCTGGCCCCGAAGCGGTGCCCCGCGGCCACGCCCGCCAGCGAGAGGACGAAGGTGGTCGCGCCGATGAGCGCGACGGAAGATGCGATGTCCACGTGCAGGAACGCGAACGTGACGCCCACGGCCAGCGCATCGATGCTCGTGGCCACGGCCAGCATCGCCAGCTCGCGCACGTCGAGTTTGCCGTCGACCGGACACGATGCGCCCTCGCCCTCCTCGTGGCACGCCTCCCACAGCATCCTGGCCCCGATGAAGGTCAGAAGCCCGAAGGCGATCCAGTGGTCGATCGGCGTGATGAGCGCCTCGAACTGCGTGCCGAGCGCCCAGCCGGCAAGCGGCATGAGCGCCTGGAACCCGCCGAAGAACAGCGCGATGACCACCGCTTGGCGCACGTCGAGCCGCCTCATGCCGAGGCCCTTGCACACCGCCACGGCGAACGCGTCCATCGACAGCCCCACCGCGATCAAGAACAGCTCCACCAGCCCCATGGGCGCTCCTCTCGTCCGCTCGCGACCTCCCCCGGCCGCCCCGCGCCGTGCGCGGGCGCAAAAAAACCGACGCGCACGCGTCGGCAGCATGAAGCGGTGCGACGGATGCGCCACACCGCGAGTCTTGTCGTTTAAGGATGCGCCAGCTTCTCCCGGAAGCAGCATGTTGACGCAGCCGCCCTTTCCAGAGCCGACTACTCCCCCACGGGATGCGCGTATTGTAGCACAGCGCCCCGGACATGCGCCCGTCTTTTTCGCACGTCGCGCTTCGGCTGCGGACGAGAGCGAGGAAGCGAGCAGAGGGGGAATCGAAGCCGCACCGAGCTCAAAGCTAGGCGCGCAAGCCCGCGCCCTCTTCGCGGAAGAACCCCTCGGCGATCAAGTCGTCCACGATGGAGTCGAACGCCGCACCGTCCACGCCGTCGCGGCCGGCGGCGCGCTCGAAGGCGTCGAGGCGCCGCGCCAGCTCGTCTCTGCCGATGCCGGGCTCGGCGAGCACGACGCGCACGATCTCGGCGCGCTTCTGGCGCCGCGACCCTTCGAACGCCGACTGGCGCGCGTGGTGCGCGCTGCGCCGCGACGGGTTCGCGACGACCGACTTGAGGTGCGCGCCGTAATCGAGCAGCGCGTAGTACCACGCCCGCGCGTCGTCTTCGGGGCACGTGGCGGCCACGAGAGGGGCAAGCTCGCGGTCGGCCACTTTGTCGCGGTCGGGGAACAGCTCGTGCAGAAACACCGTCCGCACGTTCGTCTCGAGGTAGACGCCGGGACGGTTGCGCGCGAACGCCATCACGCCCGCCGCCGTGGCGGGGCCGATGCCGGGCAGCGCCTGCAAGCCCTCGTGCGTGTCGGGCAGCCGCCCGCCGAACCGGGCGGAGCACGTCTCGCACGCGCGCTTGAGCGCGAGGGCGCGCCGGTTGTAGCCGAGGCCCTGCCACTGCGCGAGCACGTCGGACGTCGAAGCCGCCGCGAGCGCGTCGAGTGTGGGAAACATCGCCATCCAGCGGCCCCAGTGCTTGAGCACGCGGGTCACCTGCGTCTGCTGCAACATGACCTCCGAAACGAGCACGGCATAGGGATCGTCGATGTTGCGCCACGGCAGATCGCGGTACAGGCGCTCGCCCTCCGCACGCACCTTGGCGCAGAAGGCCTCGCGCGAGAGCGCGCCCGAAGGCCATGCGGAGGGCGTGCCGCCCGCTAGGCGCACGACCCGCACGCGCCTTCGCACGCGGAAGACGCCCCGGACGGCTCCGATAGGACGGACGCGCCGCCCACAGCCTCTAAAGACGCGCAGATCGAACGGCGGCCCGCCGGAGCCTTCTCCATGGCCGCCTCCACCACAGGATGCGACGCCCCCTGCTCGATGAGGTCCTTGAGCGTGATGGACGAGAAGTAATCGTTGAGCAGGGCATCGGCTCCCTGCCACAGCTTGTTGTAGGCGCAGTGCCCTTGCTTCGCGCAAAAACCGGGATCGATGGCGCACAGCGAGACGCTCACCGGCCCCTGCACCGCTTCGAGCACGTCGAGCAGCGTCGTCTCGGCCGGATCGCAATTGAGCGCGAGCCCTCCTCGGGCACCGCGCACCGTCTTGATGAGCCCCCCCTTCACCAGGTCGTGCTGGATGCTGCGCGCGAAGGCGTAGGGTATCCCCTCGGCCTCGGCGACATCGGAGACGGACACGTAGGACTCGCCGCTATGGTAGGCGGCGCGAAGGATCCGGCAGGCGTAGTCGCAACGCCGCGTGATGTCCATCGGTTAACCCTCCTCCCCTCTCAAAAGATCGTCCGCATGCTCGAGCTCGCGGCGAAAACCGCTCACGACGGCTTCCTCGAGCGCTCGGTACTCGTCGGAATCGAGCGGCTGGTAGGCCGCCAGCTTGTCGAACAGATTGTCGGCCGTCACCGGCACGTAGCGGCGCGCGACGAGGCTGGCCTTGTAGGCCTCCTCGATGGCCTCGCGAGCGGCCATGTACAGATCGTAGCGCGGCATCTGGGCCGAGTAGCGCACGAGCGCCGCGCGATCGACCCCCCGGACGGAGGGATGCTCGCGAGCGATCTCCATCCAGATGTCGGCCCGTTCGGACTCGGTGGGATAGTCGATGTCGATGACCGACAGAGGTTCGAGCAGCTCGTAGAAGAACGGATCGACCTCGCCCGCCTCCGCGGCAGAGGCCAGCACGTGCACGTCGGGATTCTCCACCGCCGAACGGATAAGGCCAATGGCCTCGCGCGCCCCGCGCGAGAGGCTGGCCATGAGGAACCCGCCGAAGTCGTCTGCAGTCCCGTCGCCGAGGGGCGACACCCACAGATCGAGGTCCTCGAGCATGAGCACGCCCGCGCCCTCGAAGGAGGTGCGGGACGCGTTGAGGCGGGGCTGGCGGTCGGCCTGCGCCATGACGCACAGCACCGGCACGCCCTGGAGGTTCTCCTCCATGCGCATGCGGATGGCCGGCAGGTCGAGCTCGCCGAGCGTGGCGGCCATGAAGCGGTTGGCGTCCTCGCGCGCCGGCGAACGGAACAGAAGCGCGTCGGAGGCCGGCATGCGGTCGAGCCCGTGGCGGGCGTTGAGCAGGCTCACGAGCTCTTGGAAGCGCTCGTCATGCTGCATGCCCACGCCGAAATCGCGCATGAGCGCCACCGTCTCGTCGTAGCCGACGATGTCCTTGTATGAGATGCGCTCCATCGAGGACGGAGCAGCCTGCGAGCCAACCAGGGCGCCCGCGGCGCGCACGACGGCTTCCAGGGCGCTGCCCTCAGAAGAGCCCGACGTGCGAACCTGGGCAGAGGCGTCGGCATCGGCTTCGGACGGGCTGCCGGAGGCGTCGGCAAGCGCCGCGCCGTCAGAGGCGGCCCCGCCCGCCTCGGAAGCCCCATCGCCGCCGCCTTGCTCTGCACCGCACGGAGCGTCCGTCCCTTCGGCCGAGCGCCGCGACGGGGCGGTGACGTGCTCCACGCGCACGAGGCGCGCGGCAGACACGCCGAGGAAATCCTGGGAGATCATGTCGGTCATGTCCTCGAGGTCCTCGCGTGAAAGCCCGAACTCCTCCAACTTGTCGAGCGCGAGGCTCTGCAGCTGGTCGGCGCAGGCGGCCACCTCGTCCTGCGTGAGGTACGGCTCGAGGCGCTCGAAGGCATACTCGGCGATGGAGCGCTCCTTGAGCGTGCACGCGAGGCTCCACGCCTGCTTGAGGCCCGCAAGGGCCTCCTCGTCCGGCGGTGTGCCGTCGCGATGCTGGGCGCGCTCGAACGCCGCCAGGTACAGGTGCATGCCGAGCACCGCGTCGCCCGACGCGCACGCCGCGGCGGCGCGGCGCAGGTATTCGGCAGACGAGTTCGCATGCTCGTCGTTGTGGCTGGGCGAGCTGTTCGCGTCGTTCTCAAACATGGACCCAACCTCCTTCGTCGTAGGGAAACGTCCGTGTCGCAAGCATGATTTGCCTATGGTCTGGTCGCATTTTACCGAAGAAGGCGGCGAAGCGAAGGGCGCACCGCAAAAACCCCAAAACGTAAGGAAGTCGAAAGCCCCTTTCCGCTCCACGACCCCTCGCGTTGCGCAGACGCTCAGCCGACGCGAAACGCCTGCGGCGTCTCGGCGATGCGCAGACCAATGCGGCTCGGCAGAGCGCCCGCACGCAGGCGCGCCAACGCGCCCCGCACGGTTCGCGCGGAGCAGCAGCCGCTACCAGTCGAGCACATCCCACCCCCGCGCCCGCGCCGTGCGCGAAAGCGGCCGGTCGGGCGAGACGGCGTGGGCGTGCTCGGCCGCCGCGAGCACGGCGCGGTCGGAATGATGGTCGCCGTAGGCGTGGGCGAGCCTCCAGCCCCCCGAGCCGAAGCGCGCGTCGCCGAAGCGACGAAGGGCGGCGAGCTTCTCCTCCCCCTCCACGGGAAGCCCCTCCACCTGGCGCGTGTAGGTGCCGTCAGCCGCCACGCGCATACGCGTGGATATCTGGTTCTCGAAGGGGTGGCGCTCGCTCGCGCGCAGGATGATCGGCTCGAACGTGGCCGAGATCACCACCACCACGTCGCCGGCGGTGGCGTGCGCGCGCATGGCCGCGTCGGCCTCGGGCCGAAACAGCGGCGCGATGCGCTCGTCGTAGAACTCCGCCAGAAACGCGTCCACCTCGCGGGCAGGCTTGCCTTCAAACGCGGTGAACACGAGGCCGCGCACCCAGCTCTCGTTCTGCGGAAGTCGGAACTTGTAGGCGGCCGCCCACAAGAGGATGCGCGCGATTACGCGCTTCTTGAGCATCTTCTTGCCCATGAGGTACGACACGAGCAGAACCGGCGAGTTGCCGTCGATGCTCGTGCCGTCGAAGTCGAACACGGCGAGCCGCACCGGCTCGCCCGGTGCGGCCCCGTCGCGCCCGCTTGTCAGTTCAGTCCCCGCTCGGGACATGCGCCGCCACCCCATCCCGTCCGAACGGAGCGGCGGCGCCTGCCCGGCGCTAGCCCTCCGCCTCGTCTGTCGTCTCGGTGAATTGTGAATTATACAACTCCGCGTAGAAACCGCCAAGCGCGAGCAGCTCCTCATGCGCCCCCTGCTCCACGATGTCGCCGTCCCGCATGACGAGGATGAGGTCGGCGTTTCTGATGGTGGAGAGCCTATGCGCGATGACGAACGCCGTGCGTCCGGCCATGAGGTTGTCCATGGCCTTCTGGATGCGCTCCTCGGTGCGCGTGTCCACCGAGCTCGTGGCCTCGTCGAGGATGAGCATGCGGCGGTTCGCCAAGATGGCGCGCGCGATGGTGAGCAGCTGCCGCTGACCCTGGCTCACGTTGCCCGCGTCCTCGTCGATGACGGTGTCGTAGCCCTCCGGCAGCGTCTGCACGAAGTGGTGCACGTAGGCCGCCCTCGCCGCCGCCTCCACCTCCTCGTCGGAGGCGTCGAGCTTGCCGTAGCGGATGTTCTCGCGGATGGTGCCGCTGAACAGCCACGTGTCCTGCAGCACCATGCCGAACAGCGAGCGCACGTCGTCGCGCGCGAAATCGCGGATGTCGCGCCCGCCGATGCGGATGGAGCCGCCCTGCACGTCGTAGAAGCGCATGAGCAGCTTGACCATCGTGGTCTTGCCGGCTCCCGTCGGCCCCACGATGGCGACGGTCTGCCCCTCCTCCACCTGCGCAGAGAAGTCCTTGACCACGGGCTTGGCCGGGTCGTAGCCGAAGCGCACGTGGTCGAACTCAACGCAACACTCCACGTCCTTCGCGCGCGCAAGGACGCGCTCGGGCTCCTCCTCCGGCTCCTCGAGGAAGGCGAAGATGCGCTCGGCCGCGGCCGCCATCTGCTGCAGCACGGCGGACACCTGCGAAAGCTGGGTGATGGGCTGCGTGAAGTTCTTCACGTACTGGATGAACGCCTGGATGTCGCCCACCGTGATGGCCCCCTGCACGGCCAGAAAGCTGCCCGTGACGGCCACCGCCACGTAGCCCAGGTTGCCCACGAAGTTCATGATGGGCTGCATGAGGCCGGAGACGAACTGGGACTTCCAGGCCGACTCGCGCAAGCGCGCGTTCACCTCGCCGAAGCGCTCGACCGTGCCGTCCTCGCGGTTGAAGGCGCGCACGACGGCGTGCCCCGAGAACGTCTCCTCCACCAGGCCGTTGATCTCGCCGAGCGTGTTCTGCTGGGCGAGGAAGAACTTCTGCGAGCGCTTCACCACCACCGCGACCAGGACGATGGACACGGGCAGGATGACCACGGTCACGAGCGTCATGAGCGGGTTGATGGACAGCATCATGGCGAGCACGCCGACGATGGTGACCGAAGACGTGATGAGCTGGGTCACCCCCTGATTGAGGCTTTGGCCGAGCACATCCACGTCGTTGGTGATGCGCGAGAGCACGTCTCCCGTGCTCGTGCGCTCGAAGTAGCCCATGGGCATGCGGTCGATCTTCTCGGCGATGCCGCGGCGCAGCTCGTAGCACGTGCGCTGCGAGACCGACGACATGATCCACCCTTGCACGAACGAGCACGCCGCGCTCAGCAGGTACAGCCCGAGTGTGAGCAGAAGGATCCGCGCGATTGCGTCGAAGTCGATGCCGCCCGTGCCGCCGATCTTCGCCACGATGCCGTCGAACAGCTCGGTCGTCGCCGTGGACAGCACCTTCGGCCCCACGATGGAGAACGCCGTCGATCCGATGGCGAACGCGAGCACCACCGCGATCGCCGCTTTGAACCGCCCCATGAAGGCGACGAGCTTGCCGACGGTGCCCTTGAAGTCCTTGGGCTTCTCTCCCGGCGCCATGCGTCCGGCGGGCCCGTGCCCGAAGCCGCCGCGGCGCGGTCCGCCCGTCTGCGCCGATGCCGTTGCGTTCCGCGCGCTCATGCCGCATCGCCTCCGTTCAGCTCAGCCGCGGACAGCTGCGACATCGCGATCTCGCGGTACTCCTCGCACGTCTCCATAAGCTCCCCATGCGTTCCCTGGCCGACAACGCGCCCCTCGTCGAGCACGACGATCTTGTCGGCGTGCAGCACGGTCGAGATGCGCTGCGCCACGATGACGACGGTCTTGTCGGACAGGCGCGCCCGCAGCTCGCGGCGCAGGGCCGCGTCGGTCCGGTAGTCGAGCGCCGAGAAGCTGTCGTCGAAGAGGTAGGCGCGGGCGTCGGTCGCCAGCGCGCGGGCGATGGCGAGCCGCTGGCGCTGGCCGCCCGACACGTTCGTGCCGCCCTGCGACACGGCCGACGAAAGGCCCCCTTCCTTCGAGGACACGAACTCGGCGGCCTGGGCGATGTCGACGGCCTCCTCCACGCGCGCATGCGGCATGCCCTCGTCCGCGTACGCCACGTTCGACTCGATGGTGCCGCTGAACAGAAACGACTTCTGCGGCACGTAGCCCAGCTGCTCGCGCAGCGCGCGCTGGGAGACCTCGCGCACGTCCACGCCGTCGACGGTGACCGAGCCGCTCGTCACGTCGTGGAAGCGCTCGACGAGCTTCAAGATGGTGGACTTGCCCGACCCGGTGGAGCCGATGATCGCCGTGGTCCTTCCCGGCTCGGCCGTGAAATCGACGTGCTCGAGCACGCACTCCTTCGATCCCGCGTACCTGAAGCTCACGTCGTGAAACGCGATGGCCGCGCCGCCTGTGCGCGCCGAAAGCTCGGCGTCGCGCGCGCAGGCGGGCGCGGGATCGCGTACCGAGGGCGCCGCGGACAGCACTTCGTTCACGCGCTGCGCGGCCACGTCGGCGCGCGGCAGGATGATGGAGACCATGCCGATCACGAGGAACCCCATGATGATGACCATCGAGTAGGTGATGAACGCGATGAGGTCGCCCGTCTGGATGGCGCCCGTGTCGATGGAGCGGCCGCCCACCCACACGATGAGGACCGACACGCCGTTCATGACGAGCATCATGAGCGGCATCATGAACGTCATGACGCGGTTCGTGAACAGCTGCGTCTTCATGAGGCGCGCGCTGGCCGCGTCGAAGCGCTCCTCCTCGTAGGGCTGCCGGTCGAACGCCCGGATGACGGGCAACCCCGTGAGCATCTCGCGCGACACGAGGTTCACGCGGTCGATGAGCTTCTGCATGGCCTTGAACTTGGGCATGGCCACCTTCATGAGCACGGCGACGATCGCGCCGAGAACCGCCACGGCCAGCACGATGACCCAGCTCATGGACAAATCGGTGCGCGACGCCATGATGATGCCGCCCACGGCCAGGATGGGGGCGTAGAGCACCATGCGCAAAAGCATGGAGACGACCATCTGGATGAGCTGGATGTCGTTGGTGCCGCGCGTGATGAGCGAGGCGGCCGAGAACCGCTGGATCTCGGCGTCGGAGAACGACACCACCTGGCTGAACAGCTTGGCGCGCAACGTCGCCCCCACCTTCGCGGCCGTGCGCGAGGCGATGAGGCCCACGAGCACCGCCGCGGCCATGCCGAGCGCGGCGATGCCGAGCATGGTCAGGCCGATGCGGACGAGATACGACATGCGCATGTCCGACAGGTTGTAGCCGAGCCGCTCGTACTCCGCGCGGGCGGCGGCGACGGCCTGCTGCTCGACGAGGGAGTCGCCGCCAGCGCCCAGTTTCTCCTTGGCTTCGTCGAGCATGTCGATGACCTGGTCTTTCGAGATCGTATCAGCCTGATAGGCCTGCAGGGCCTGATCGAGGTCGAGGTCGGGGGCCCGTTCGGAGGAATGGACGGCCACAAGCGGCAGCGCCATCATGCGGTCGAGCGCATCGACCTCCTTCTTCCCCTGCTCGTTGAGGCGGTACGTGCCCTCGGGAGTCTCGTCGTAGGCATCGCGGAACGTTTGCTCGTCGCCTTCGGGCAGCATCATGGCGACGAGGTCGTGGGTGCGGGCCGTCATCTCGTCGACGGCGACGTGCTCCACGCCGGACTGCTGGATGCCCACGTCGACGATCTTCGAGGTGTAGCTGGGAAGCGCCAGGTCGGCGGCCGCCTGCGCCACGAGCAGGCACACGACGAGCGCCACCGCGAGCTTGCAGTCTTTGAGGTAGCGGATTATGCGCACGCGCCGTCGCCTCCCTTCCCGTCGTGGAAGTCGGCCACCTTGCGCAGGATGCGCACGAGGCTGCGCACGTCCTCTTCGCCCACGTAGGCCATGACCTCGTCCATATGCTTGCTGTGCAGCCTTTTCGCTTCGGCGGCGAGGCGCTCGCCCTCGGGCGTGAGGACGACGGCGACGCCCCGGCAGTCGCCGCCCGCCCGATGGCGCTCGATGAGCCCCTTCTCCTCGAGAGACTTGAACGTCTGCGACAGGGCGCTCGGCGTGGTGTGGGCGCGCTCGGCGATGCGCCCGGGACGCGTCTCGCCGATGCGGCGCGCCTCGGCCACGGCCATCACCGTGCGCGCTTCGAGAGGCGTCGCACCCTCGGGCGTCGGCGACGCGACGCGAGAGCGCCTCATGCGCTGCATGAGCTCGTACAGCTCGCGTTTGAGCTCCGCGAACGAATCTTCCATAGCTCTCCTTCCCGCTTGCGGGCAGACGCGCTCCGCGCCCTCCCGCGCTTCCCGCCTTGCGCTGCGGCCGTCTCGTGCCGACACGGACTTCAACGCCGTCTGCGGACGGTTGCGCGCCCGGCACCGCCTCCGTCCCGGGCCTCCCCGACCGCAGCCGCGTCCGACCGCGAAAGCGGAAGACCGAGCGAACCGGCCCATTCGAAAGCCGATTCGCCTGAGGGCCAACGGTACCAGAACAAATGCTTTAGTTACTAAAATGTTTCATTGCTCACAGAACCCGCAAAGACGGCTCCTCCGACGCACCATGCGCCGAAGGCGCAGCCGCCCGTCGAAAACGGCGAAAGGGCTCGGTACCGAAGCCGCAAGAGCGCACATGCGCGCGTTTTGGCACGAAGACCCCGGAAAGCTCCCCGCGACCTTGAAACGGCAACGGATCGGGGGCTTTCCACCACATCTTGCCGAAGGCGCGCCTCCCGTCTGCCAATCCGACCGAAGCGACGCACCGTTCAGCGCGGAGGATGGCCGACGGAGGGGTTTTCGGAAGATTGCGCCTTTCCGCAAACCCTCCGGAGGCACCCCCTCGCACCCGGCAGCGCGCTAGGGAACGCGAGGCCGGGAAGCGCCCATCGCATTCCTCATTTTTCTTGAAAATAAGTATTGCGCGCGCGCCCGACACCCGGTAGAATAATCCGCGCTGCTGAAGCACGGGGTGTTAGCTCAGTTGGTTAGAGCGCCGGCCTGTCACGTCGGAGGTCGCGAGTTCGAGTCTCGTACATCCCGCCATTTCTTTCAGCTCAGCGGCGACGCAGCGGACGATCCGCATGCCCACGGGGTGTTAGCTCAGTTGGTTAGAGCGCCGGCCTGTCACGTCGGAGGTCGCGAGTTCGAGTCTCGTACATCCCGCCATCGAAACGCAAGGCCCGCCGGACGGCGGGTCTTTCTCGTAGTCCGAAGAAAGCCGCAAAACGATCGAGCGGACATCCCCGTCGCGAACGTCGGGCCCTCGCGGCGCAAGACCCTTCCCTCGGCATCCTCAGCGTGCGGCCCTTTGGGCGATGCGCGTCACGGAAAGCGCCCGCACGCGTCCCGCGTCGGAGGCGTCGGCGGCCACAGACGAGGGCTCGGCGTTCTCCACGAACGACAGCAGCGGCTCGTCGCCCGCCTCGTCGAGGCAGGCGCGCAAAAGCACGTCGGGACGCAGGCTGCCCGTGGGCTTCGATTCGAGCGAGAACGTGAGCACCGCGCCGGAAAGCTCCGGCTCGCCAACGAGGAACTCGGCCACGGAAAGCGTCCGCTCCTTCTTCTTGCGCACCACCGTCACCGTTGCGGGGACGGACAGCGCGCCGACAGCGCGCGAGAGGAGCGCGCGGTACGTGCCCACGGGATACGCCGCCGACGCGGCCGCATCGTGCGGGCCTATGTAGGAGCACGCCTTCACCATGAGGTCGGGCACGCTCGCCCCCTGAAGCGCCTCAAGGACCTCATCGGGCGGCACGTAGCGCGTCATCTGCAGGTCGAACAGCTCGCAGGTGCCCCCCACGCCCACGGGCAAGGCCGCGCCGAAGGCGATCTTCATATGCGGAGAGAAGCCCTGGCTCACCGCGAACGGCAGCCCCGCGCGCCGCACGGCGCGCTCGAGGGCGCGGGCCACCTCCAGATGGGACAGCAGCGCGAGGCGCCCCTGTTTGCAGTAGGTCGCACGCAGGCGGAACAGGTTCGGATCAGGCACGAGAGCCCCCTTTCCCCTCGGCGACCGCAGCGGCTGCAGCGAACGCGGAGGACGCGCCGGGCCCGGGTCCGCAGGAGGCACCGCCGCCCGCCGCGGCGGGCACCGCGCGCGCGTTCGAGCCCGCGGCCGTGCGCGGGCGCGCCAGCTCGTTGTCGGCGCCGAGCGCAGGGCACGCGCCGCACGCCGAGCAGTTCTCGAACGTGCAGTCCGGCGTGGTGCGCTCCTCGCCCGCCAGCCTCCGCTCGCGCGCGAGCCAGCGCGTCGACACGCCGGTGGAGATGTGCGCCCACGGCATCACGCGCTCCACCGGATAGGCCGTCTGCGCGATGGCCGCCGGGTCGACGCCCGCCTCCGCGGCCGCCTCGCGCCACGCCTCCTCGTCGAAGCACTCCGTCCACGCGTCGAAGCGCGCGCCACGGCGCCACGCGGCCTCCACCCACGCGGCCGCCTCGCGGCCCGCGCGGCTCATCACGGCCTCCACGAAGCTCGTGGACGGGTCGTGCCAGTGCACGTCCACCGCCTTGTACTTCACCGAGCGTCGCAGTAGGTTCACGCGCCGCATGGCCTCCTCGGGCGGGATCTGCCCGTCCCACTGAAACGGCGTCTGCGCCTTCGGCACGAACAGCGCGCACGACACGCTCACGCGCACGCTGCCGCGCTGCTCGGGTGCCACGGCGGCCTTCGCCCGGTCGTAGGCGCGCTGCGCGAGGCTCGCGATGCCCTTGATGTCGTCGTCGGTCTCGGTGGGCAGCCCTATCATGAAGTACAGCTTGCAGCGGCACCACCCGGCGGCAAACGCCGCGTCGATGGCCCCGAACAGGTCGTCCTCGGTCACGTTCTTGTTGATGACGTCGCGCAGCCGCTGCGTGCCGGCCTCGGGCGCGAACGTGAGCCCGCCCTTCTTCTGCCCGGCCACGAGCCCCGCCATGTCCACGCCGAACGAGTCGAGGCGCTGCGAGGGCACCGAGATGCGGATGCCCTTGCCTTCGCAAGAGCGGTTCAGGCGCGTGAGGATCTCGGCGATCTGCGAGTGGTCGGTGGACGAGAGCGAGGTGAGGCTCACCTCGTCGTAGCCCGTCTCGGCCAGCCCGCGCAGCACGGATTCCACCACGTTGTCGGCGGAGCGCTCGCGCACGGGGCGGTACATCATGCCTGCCTGGCAGAAGCGGCAGCCCCGCGCGCAGCCGCGCAGCACCTCCACGTTCAGCCTATCGTGCACCACCTCGGTGAACGGCACGATGCACGGCTCCCATCCGCTGCTGTGCGCGAACCCCTCGAACAGGCGCTTCTCGATGCGCGCGGGCACCCCGTCCTCAAGCGGCACCGCCCACGCGCCCGCCCGCTGCGCCTCCTCCTCGGAAAGCCAGCGGTAGAGCGCGGGCACGTACCAGCCGTCCTCGCGCGCGAGCGCCCGCAGGATGTCGGCGCGGCGGGCCCCCTCGGCGCGCAGCCGCCGTATGAGCGCAAGGCCCTCCGGCAGCGCCTCCTCGCCTTCTCCGATGGACAGCGCGTCGAAGAACGGCGCATACGGCTCGGGATTGAACGCGCACGGGCCGCCGCCCAGCACGAACGGGTCGTCCTCGGCGCGCGCGTCCGCGCGCAGCGGGATGCCCGCCAAGTCAAGCGTCTCCAGCACGTTCGTGGCCGCCAGCTCGTGCGGCAGCGTGATGCCCACCGCGTCGAACTCGCGCACGGGCGCGCAGCTTTCGAGGGAGAACAGCGGCAGCCCCTCGGCGCGCAGCGTGTCGCAGAACGCGGGCGCGGGCAGAAACGCCCGTTCGGCCGCCATGCCGTCTCGGGCGTTCACCGCGTTCACGAGGATGCGCAGCGCCTGGTTCGCCTGCCCCAGCTCGTAGGTGTCGGGGTACACCATGCAGAAGCGGAAGGACGCGTCCGGCTTGTACACGCAGCCGTATTCGTGGTCGAGGTAGCGCGCGGGGCGCTCCGCGTCGGCGAGCAAGGGCTCGAGGCGCGGCCAGAGATCGGTCATCGGAGGGCTTCCCCTTTCTCAGGGCAGACGGACAGAGACGGCAGAGCGGCGAAACGGCGAAAGCCGACCGTTTGCCCCGAGGGTCGGCAAGATAGCAGAAGCCGGCCCCGCGGGCGCGCGGGCGGGCTCCTCTAGCGCCCCCCGCCCGCGAGACGGGCCGCAGCCGCCTGGCGCACGCCGCCCGCCGCCCGCGCCGCGCGGTTGCGCGCGCTCGCGACCGCGCACGCGCCCACTTCCTGCGCCTTGGCCGCCGCGCGGGATGCGGCGGCGCGGACCGCCCGGTCGCGCGCCCTTCCCACCGCGTCGGCGAGGCGGCCCACCGTCACGCCGCCCTCGTAGTACTCGATGGCGGCGCGCCCCATGGCCTGCGTCCCCGAGTATCCGATGGCGGCCTTCACGGCCCACCCGAGGGCCGGCACGAACGCTACGAGCTGGCGCGCCGCGGCCCGGCACGCGAACGCGCCGCCCACGACCGCCGCAAGCTCCTTCACGCGCGCAAGGCCCAGCTCCTCGCCGTAGGCCGCCGCTATCTGCAGCAGCATCTTCGCCTGATTGAGCGTCATGACGGGCAGATCGGCGCCCGGGATGATGACGAGCAGCCCCACGCCGGCGTTTTGCAGCGCCGTCGCGTTCACGGCCTCGAGGGCGAGCGGCTTGCGCACGAACGGGAACGCGAGGGCGAACGCGAGGCGCTTGTCGGCGCACGCGTCGATCACCCAGCCCCCCATGCGCTCGGACAAAGACGCGGCCGCAGAGTCGTCGAGCACGTAGGGCTCGACCGCCGAGGGCGCGGCGGCGCGGACCGGCTGCGCCGCCGCGCCTCCGGAGCTTTCCGCGGGAAGGTCGCGCGGCGCCTTCGGAGCGACGAGATCGCCTGCGGGGATGGCGTGCCCGGACGCCTGGGCGATGTCGGCCACGAGCGCGGGGAGCGTGGTTGCCACCATCACGGGCACGCCCGCCTCGCGCAGCCGACTCGCGCACTCCCCCACCTGCTCGTCGAGGCCCGCCACGATCACGGCCATGTCGTCGCCCGCATAGGGCGAGAACGGTCGGCCCTCCAGGTACATGAGCGACACGCGGGCGTGCGGAGAGGCGCTTGCGAATGCCTGGCGCACGTGCGCCTGCACGTCGCCGGGCGCGGTGTCGTCCACGTACACGCTCACCGACAACGGGGTCTGTCGCGCCCCGTCTATGCTGGCAGCCTCTTCGATAACCGCTTTGATGTCAACGGGTAGCTGCATGGCCGCCCCCTTTCTAACGTTTCTGGACGTTGTGGGCCCACACCGAGCCGATAAGCCCGACCAGGGCGAAGTTCACGACCATGAACGAGGACCCATAGCTCACAAAAGGCAACGGGATGCCCGTGATGGGCATGAGCCCGAGGTCCATGCCGATGTTCTCGAGGATCTGGAACAGCCACATCCCCACGACGCACGCGACCAAAACCATGCCGAACAGGTCGCAGGACGCGCTGGCAATGCGCAAGCATATCAGAACGAGCGCGGCATACAGGGCGATGAGCGCCATCACACCGAAAAACCCGAGTCCTTCGGCCAACACGCAGAATATGAAGTCCGTCGGAGCCTCGGGCACGTACCCGAGCGCAGTCTGCGAGCCGTTGAAGAGCCCTTTTCCGAACAGGCCGCCCGAGCCGATGGCGATCTGCGCCTGGCGCAGGTTGTACCCGTCGCCCGTGAGGTCGGCATCCGGATCGAGGAACACGAGCAGACGCGAGCGCTGGTAGTTTTTGAGCAGCTTGTACTCCCACGTGCCGTCGGGCTTCTGGTACTTCAGGAACTCGTCGACGACGAACACGGCGACAACGCACAGGACGAGCGCGCCCAACGTTGCCAGCAGGTACTTCGGTCGCGCACCGCCCATCACGAGCGCCGTGGCCGCGATGAACAGGTACACGAGGCCCGTGCCGAGGTCGGGCTGAGTCATGATGCACAGAAACGGCACGAGCATGATGCCCACGGCCTTCGCGTACTCGCGCGCGTCGTCGAGCCGCCCGCCGTAGCGCGCCATGACGCTCGCGTCGAGCAGGATGACCGTGATCTTCGCGAACTCTCCCGGCTGTATCTGTATGCCGAGCTTGATCCACGACTGGGCCCCTTTCGCCTCCACGCCAAGGCCCGGTATGTGCGGCGAGAGGATGAGCACCACGTTCACGATGAGGAACAGCGTCGTGAAGTCCGACAGGCGCCGGTAGTCGAAGCGCCATGCGACGATCATGGCCACGATGCCCGCGGCCACGCCCGCCAGCTGGCGGGAGAACGAGTAGTCGGGGTCGTTGGCGACCGCGGACATCACGACCACGAGGCCGTAGCACACGATGAGCGCGACCACGACGACGAACGGAAGGTTCAGCCAAGGGAAGCGCCGCGTGCGCGTGGCCTGCGCCACGGCGCGGTCGGGCGCCTTGAGCGAGTCGATCTGCGGCAGCTGCGGCATGGGCGGTCCTCCTTCCTCTCGTCCGATTCCTTGCGGCTAGTCGGTGCGCCCGGTCATGGCCCGTTTGGACGCGTCGGCGAGCGCGCGGCCGGTGGAGCCCGCGATCTCGCCCATCTCGTCGAGCGTCCCGGCGTCGTAGGACAGCACGGCAGCGAGCGCCTCCGCTCCGAGCGGGGCCGCCGCGGACGACCCGCCGCCGCCGTGCTCGACCACGCAGGCCACCACGTACTTGGGATCGTCCACCGGAGCGTAGCATGCGAACCAGCCCGTGTCGCCGTCGTCGGTGTACTCGGCGGTGCCCGTCTTGCACGCCACGATGGCCGGATCGATCCCGAACTTCGAAAGCGTGCCGGAGACGTCGGCGTTGTCCGTGGCGACGCCGTTGAGCGCCTCGCGCACGTACGCCAAATGCTCGGGGTTCACATCGGGCTCGTCCACCACCTCCGGCTCGAAGGAGCGCACCGCCTCGCCCTCGGCGTTGCGCACGTCCTTCAGAACATGCGGTTTGAGCACCTTGCCCGTGGCCACGGCGCCGTAGGACACGGCCAGCTCGATGGGAGTCACCAAGACGTAGCCTTGCCCGATGCACATGTTCACCGTGTCGCCGCCCACCCAGGCCGCCGACTCGGGATAGTCCCGGTAGTTCTCGGCCTTCCACTCGGGCGTCGGGATGCGCCCGACCGCCTCGCCGGCAAGGTCGATGCCCGTCAGGCTCTCAAGCGGGTACTTCGCGAGGAAGTCCTGCAAAGCGTTCTGTCCCGCGCTCTCGCGGTTGTCCCAGAACTGCTTGCCGATGTCGTAGAACACCGTGTCGCACGATTGCACGATGCCGCCGCGCAGGTCGAGCCCGCCGTGGCCGTTGTGGTTCCAGCACAGCTTCTCCTCGCCGGAGCCCCAGCCGTCCCACGAGCCGGTGCAGGTCCACCCGGTCGAAGCAGAGGCGAAGCCGTTCTCGAGCGCGGCGAGGCTCGTGAACGTCTTGTAGGTGGACGCGGCGGGGTACTGGCCGCCGATGGCGCGGTTCATGAGGGGGTTCCACGTCTCCTCGGACTGGTAGAGGTCCCACGTCTCCTGCGAGACGACCCCCTCGAACACCTCGGGATCGAACGTGGGGTAGCTCGCCATGGCGACGATCCCCCCGTCGGAGAGGTCCATGACCACCACCGCGCCCGCCACGCCGGTGCCGGTGCCGATGGTGCCGTCCTCGGGCGCGATGAGCTTAGCGAGCGCGCGGTCGCAGACGTACTGCACGGGGCCCTTGAGCGAAAGGCGCACATCGGACCCCTTCGTGGGCTGCACCTCGCTCACCACCTCCACGATGTTGCCGTCGGCGTCCGCGACCACCGTGCGCTCGCCGTGGTCGCCCGCCAGAAGGTCGTCGTAGTACTGCTCGATGCCGGCGCGGCCCACCACGTCGTCGAGCTCGATGGAGCGCCCCTCGCCCGCCGAGGCGAGGTCGTTCTCGGTGACCGTGCCGGTGTAGCCCAGCACGTGCGCGGCGAGCGCGCCGTACGGGTAGTCGCGCACGCTGCGCTCCTCGACGTCCACGCCGGGAAACGCGTCGGAATGCTCGGCGATGAAGGCCGCGTCGCGCAAGCGCGCGTCGCTCGCCACCACGCGCTGGCTCTGCGCGCCGGACGAGGCGTCCTGGATGCGCTGGCGCACCACGTGGTACGGCACGCCGAGCAGCGCCGAGAGCCGCAGCACGATGTCGCGGTCGTCGGCCACGTCGGGATCGGCCAGCACGGTGAGCGACGTGCGGTTTCGCACGAGCGGAAGGCCGTCGGCGTCGCAGATGAGGCCGCGGGGGGCGGGCTTGCGCACCGTGGCGTACTTGTTCGCCTCCGACGCGCTGCCGAACTCCTCCGACTCGAGGATCTGCATCACCCAGAGCTTGGCCGAGAGCGTGCCGAAGACGGCGGCGGCGAACACGCCCATCGCGACGAAACGGGACTTCAGGCTGTCGGCGGGGTTCGCCGCAGGGCGCGCCGAGGAGCCCGCGCGGCTCACAGGCCGCGCGCCGCCTCCCGCGGCAGAGCCCGCCTTGCCAAGCGACGAGGACACGCCCACCGAGCTGATGGAGCGCACGTCTTTCTTGACGCTCACGTTGGACGTCTTCGCGCGGTCGCGCAGGACGAGCACGACCACGGCGAGGGCGACCACGACGATAAGCGTGACGATGGAGGCGACGAGTGCGACAAGCATGGCCCCGCCCCCTAGCGCAGCCGGGGCGTGCGCGGTCCGCGATCCTGGGCGGCGCCGGACACGAGGCGCACGACGAGGGGATAGAGCACCAACGCCACGACGCAGTCGTAGAGCGCGCAGGGCAGGGCGCGGTAGAAGAACGCGTCTGCCAGGCCGACCGGCGAGCCGAGCGCCACGAGCAGGATGCCGTAGAGCATCTCCACGGCGAACGAAGCCGCGACGAGGATGGCGAGCGGCATGAACAGCGTGTCGTTGTCGAGCACGGCGAACGCGCGCGAGGCGGCGAGCGACGCGAGCGTGAACAGAAGCGCCATGCCGCCCACCGGCCCCGTTCCGAGCAGGTCGAAGAGCAGCCCGAGGGCAAACGGCAGCACAGGGCCCGCGCCGAGCGGGTTGGCGATGGCCACCGTCAGCACGTACGCCAGAAGGAAGTTCGGTTGGGCTGCGAAGATGGCCACGTTCGGCGCCACGGCCACCTGCAAGACGACGGCGACAAGAGCGCCTACGGCCACGACGACGTTCTCGCGGGTCAGATTCACGACGCGCCACCCCCTTCTCCGTCGTCGGCGGCGTCGACGCCTCCGTTCCCGTCTGCGCCGTCTCCGTCATCCCCCAAGGCACTGAACACCACGAGCACCTCCTCGAGCGCCGAGGCGCTCTCGTTGGGCGAGACGACCGCGCGCCGGGAGGAGTCGCCCTGCTTCGCGTCCACCTTCACCACCGTGCCGATGACGAGGCCGCGCGTGTAGCTGCCTCCAAGGCCCGAGGTGACCACGACGTCGCCCTCCGAGACCTCCGCGTCGGCCTCGAGGTCCTCCAGGTAGAGCAGCCCTTCGAGCGAGCCGCGCACCACGCCCTGGGCGCGGCTCGACTGCACGATCGCGGCGGCCCCGCTCTTGGGATCGGTGAGCAGTCGGACGGTGGCGGTGCGCGCGTCGGCGGCCACCACCTGCCCCACCACGCCGGACGTCCCCATCACCGTGAGCCCGGTGCCCACGCCGTCGTCGGTTCCCTTGTCGATGGTGACGGTCTGGTCCCACGCCCCCGCCGGATTGCCGATCACGCGGGCGCCCACGCCCTCGATCCCGTAGGTGTCCTTGAGGTCGACCAGCTGGCGCAGCCGCTCGTTCTCCTGGCGGTACTCCTCCATCTGCGCGTACTGCTCGACAAGCTCCGCGTTGTACGCGCGCAGCTCCGAGAGCGTGTCCGCATCGGCCGCGAGGTCGCCGAGCGCATCGCTTGCCGTTTGCGCGCCCGAGCTCGCCGTCGCGCCGACCAGCTTCAGGGGCGCGACGGCCCCCGAGACGACGGCCTGGGCGCGATGCAGCGTGCCGTCGTCGCCCTCGCGCGCGTACACCGTCGTCATCGCGAGCGACACGACTACGAGAAAGGCAAGCAAGACCCGGCGAACAAGCGCCGAGCCCCTCTGTTGGAAGTTGAGCGCCATGGGAAGACGAGGTCGCCTTTACTTCGAGCGCATGAGCGTCTGCTTGAGGGCCGTGGGCGTCTCGAGCACCTTGAGGCAGCCCATGACCACGTTCGTCAGCGCCGTCTCGCTCGTCCACACGGGGATCTCGAGCTTGTCGGTGAGGTAGCGGTCCAGGCCGGACAGAAGGCCGCCGCCGCCCGTGAGCAGGATGCCGTTCTGGATGATGTCGCTGGCGAGGTCGGGATTGGTCTTCTTGAACGTCTCCTTGATGTGCACCACCATCTCCTCGCACGGCTGCACGAGCGCGGCGCGCACGTCCTCGGATTGGATGGTGACCTCTTTCGGCTGCTCGGTGATCACGTCTTGGCCCGAGATGATCATGTCGCGCTCGCGGCCGTCCTCGAACGGCAAGATGGAGCCGATCTTGATCTTGATGATCTCGGCGGTGCGCTCGCCGATCTTGATGCCCAGAAGGTCGCGCAGGTGCATGGCGATGGCCTCGTCCATGCGGTTGCCGGCAAGGCGCAAAGACGACGAGGTGACGATGCCGCCGAGCGAGATGACGGCCACCTCCGTGGTGCCGCCGCCGATGTCCACCACCATCGAGCCCGTAGGCTCGGTGACGGGCAGGTCGGCGCCCATGGCCGCGGCCATGGGCTCCTCGATGAGGTAGGCTTGGCGCGCGCCCGCCTGGATGGCTGCCTCGAACACCGCGCGCTTCTCCACCGAGGTGGCGCCGCACGGGATGCAGATGACGATGCGGGGCTTGGCCTGCCACGGATACTTGCGCGGCGCGGCCTTGTTGATGAACGCCGAGATCATGGCCTCGGTCACATCGTAGTCGGCCACCACGCCGTCGTGGAGCGGATGCTCTGCCGAGAAGGCTTCGGGCGTGTGGTTGATCATGTTCTTCGCCTCATGGCCCACCGCGAGCACGCGATGGGTGGCCTTCTCGATGGCCACGACGGACGGCTCGTTCACGACGATGCCCTCGCCTGGGATGGCGACGAGCGTATTTGCAGTTCCGAGGTCGATGGCCATGTCGGTGGACATCTGGCCGAACGCCCCCGAAAACATATCGAAGAAGGACATACGGGCAAACCCCTCGTGTCTCGGTTCACATGGATTCAGATTCTAGCACAGGCCCCTCGGCACCGTCGAAAATCCACGAGGGGGACAAAGGGGCGACCCCGTGCCGCGCCTAGTGCACGCTGCAGGAGAGGCAGGGATCGTAGGCGCGCACGAGCTTCTCGATCTCGAGTTGCACGTCGTCGCGCTCGGCGCCGTCGGCGACGAGCCGCTCGGCGAGGATCCGCATGTCGGCCTCGAGGTTCTCGCAGTTCTGGGCCGTGGGCGTGAGGATGGAGGCATGCTCGACGCGCCCTTCGGCGTCGAGCGCGATCTCATGGAAGAGCGCGCCGCGCGGTGCCTCGGTGAAGCCCGTGGCGCGACCGGCCTGCACCTCGAACGCGACGGGCGCGCTTGCGCCCTCGAAGGCGTCCGGCTCGGCGAGGCGGCGGCACAGCGCCGCGCAGCGGTCGAGCGCATCGACGAGCTCCACCGCCTGGGCCACGTTGTTCATGAAGGGATTGCCCTCGGGCGGGCGCAGCCCCGCCTTCGCCGCGGCCACCTTGGCGTTTTGGCCGAGGTGCCGCCACGAGGCGTTCGCGCGGGCGAGCGCGCCGGTGAAGTACGGCCGACCTGTCTCGCGCACGCGCGCGAAAAGCGCCGCCGAGTGCGGCACCGCATGCTCCTCGATGCGCTCGGACGCCTCGTCCGCGTCGAACTCTGCCCCGGCCTTGAGGAAGCGCGCCCGACGCGAGGCCGCCACCGGGTAGGCCCCTTCCTCCACCATGGCCAGCATGTCGCCGGCCGTCTCGATGGCAGGAACGGGAAAGTCGCGGAACAGATCGACGGCCCGGATCGCGAACTCCCGCGCCTCGTCCATCTTGTCTGCCAGCGCCCGGTACTCCCCCGCCGCGATCTCGTGCGTGAAGCCGCCCACGACCGCCGTGATGGGATGCACGCTGCGCCCGCCCACCTTCGTGCACAGCTCGTTGCCGAGCGCCTTGAGCGCAAGCGCCCGCTCGAACAGCTCAGGGTCCGTCTCGGCCAGCGGGAACACGCTCGGCGTGCCGAGGAAGTCCGGCGCGGCGAACACGAACAGGTGCGTGGCGTGGTTCTGCAGGTACGATCCGTACACGAGCAGATCGCGCAGCGCGCGCGTGCGGTCGGTCGGCTCGACGCCGAAGACGCGCTCGATGGCCAGAAGATCGGTGACCACATGGCTCGCCGAACAGATGCCGCAGATGCGCGAGGCGATGTATGGCACCTCTTCGAAGCGGCGGCCGCGCACCATGCTCTCGAACAGGCGCGCCGGCTCCACCACGTTCATCTCCACCGTCTTCACGATCCCATCCTCGATGACCACGCGCACGTTGCCGTGGCCCTCGACGCGGGCGATGTGGTCGACGTGTATGGCGGTTCTCGTCATGGGAGCTCCCTCACTCGCCGCCCCGGAGGACGGGGTTCGTCTGGTTGAACATCTCGAGCGCGCGGTCGAAGTCGGACGCGGGCACGCCGTAGCGCCCGCAGGCCGCCCGCGCGCTTTCCAGGTTCGCGTCCGGCGACAGGCCGCGGCAGCCGTTGCAGGGACGTCCGAGGTTCACGCAGCGCGCACCGCAGCCGGCGCGCGTCACGAGGCCGAGGCACAGCGTCCCCTTCCCGAAGAAGCACTCCGTCTCGTTGCGCTTGCAGTCGCCGCACATCGTGCGCGTGGGAACCGCCTTGTTCGAGCCGTAGAGAGCCCGCTGCAGCACGTCGACGAAGTCGAGCGAGTCGATGGGGCACGAGCGCACCTCGAAGTCCACGTCCACGACGGCACCCACGGCTCGCGGCGCGATCATGTCGCCGCATGCCGCGGGCACGTGCTCGTACACCTGGCGCGGGCGCTCGATGAAGCCCGCGGCCGCCATGCCGGGGATGCCCGCCGTCGTGGCGCACGCGCCGATGGCTATGAGCACGCGGGCGCGCTCGCGCAGCGTGCGCACGAGCCGCTCGGCCTCCTCGGTGGTGACGGCGCCTTCGACGACGGCCACGTCGAACTCCTCGGGCATGGGGTCGCTCGAGGCCAGCTGCCAGTAGCGCACGTCGATCTGGCCGAGCACGTCCACAAGGTGCGCCTCGGCGTTGGTGATCTGCAGCTGGCAGCCGAAGCAGCTGGCCAATCCCGCCACCACGACGCGGGGCGCGGCTGCGGGGCCGCGTCGCAGTGGGCGCTGTCCGTTCGCGTTCGTCATATCACATCGACCCCTGGATGTTCTTGGCTTCCCAGTAGTTGAACACGGGCCCGTCGATGCACACGTACTGGTGCCCGATCTGGCAGTGGCCGCACTTGCCCATGCCGCACTTCATATGCCGCTCGAAGCTCACGTAGATGCGGTCGTAGCTGATGTTCTTCTTGCGCATCTCGTCGATGGCGAAGCGGTACATCACCGGCGGGCCGCACAGCGCCCCGTAGGTGTTCGACGCGTCGATCTCAAGGTGCTCGAAGGGCTTCGTCACCACGCCCACCTCGCCGTCACACGTGTCGTCGGGATGGTCGACCGTCAGGTGCAGATCGAAGTCCTTGCGGTGACGCCACATCTCGAACTGCTGCCGAAACATCACCTCCGAGGGGTTCTTCGAGCCGTAGATGATGGTGACCTTGCCGAACTCCGAGCGCTCGTCGTGGATGTTGTTGATGAGCGAGCGCAAAGGCGCGATCCCTAAGCCGCCCGCCACGAGCAGGATGTCGTGGCCCCTCATCTCGTCGACGGGAAACCCCCGGCCGAACGGCCCGCGCAGCCCCACGATGTCGCCGCACTGCATCGTGTGCAGCACCTCGGTGAACGTGCCGGCGCGGCGCACGGTGAGCTCGATGAACCCGCGCTTGGTGGGCGAGCTCGAGATGGAGATGGGCGCCTCGCCCACCCCGAAGATGGACAGCTCGACGAACTGTCCGGGTTCGTGCGAGAACGCGTCGCGGATGCGCTCGTCGATGAGGCGAAACTCGAAGAGCTTCTCGGTGGCCGTGAGGTCGGTGATGGACGTGATGCGCGCCGGCCAGGGGCGATAGGGGTTCGCGGCCATCATCTGGGCGCCCGTCCGCGGTTCGGGGCCCGCCTCGTGCGGCGCCACCCGCACGGTGGACACGGCGCAGCTACTGGGCATCGTCGGCCCCCTTCCCCTCGAAGAACTCGAGCACCCTGATGGGGTTGATGTCGGCCTTGCACGCCTTCACGCACCGCCCGCAGCCCACGCAGAGCATCCGGTCGTGGTTCGCCAGAAAGCCGTTGAGCTTGTGGTACATGCGGTGCCGCACGCGCCCCCTTCCGTCGGCGCGGAAGTTGTGCCCGCCCGCCACCTCGGCGAACTGGGGCGAGGTGCACGCGTCCCACACGCGCTCGCGCCTGCCCGTCGAACCGTCGGGGTCGAGCGCGTCTTGGATGTCGAAGCAGAAGCACGTGGGGCACACGGCCGAGCACGCCGTGCACGCAAGGCAGCGCCCTCCCAGCTCCTCCCAGAACGGGTCGCTGTGGAACGCGTCCATGAGCATGGCCACGTCCTGGATGTCGGGGATGTCGGGGTTGAACGCCGCCTGACGGCGGCGCGTGGCGTGCCTGAACTCGATGCGGTCGGCGTCGGTGGCCACGCGCGGGTTGCACGCGGCCTCGAGGATGTTCGCCGCCTCGACGCTCGCTATGCTCACGAGGTACTTGTCGCCGATGGCGTGCAGGAACAGATCGTAGCCGAAACGCGCCTCGTCGCCGTCCCACAGATGGCAGAAGCACGTGTCGGCGGGCATGCAGCTCACGCCCACCACGAGCGTGGCCGCGCGGCGCGCGACGTAGTACGGATCGGGATAACGGCCGTCTCTGAACACGAGATCGAGGCGGTTCAGCGCGTTGATGTCGCAAGCGTGCGCGCCGAAGACGACCCGCGGGGTGATCTCGGCGGCGTAGTCGGTCACGCCGTTGTCCTGCGCATCGAACGTCATGAGCGTCTCGACGGGCGGCAGGAAGTACTTCTTGGGCGATGCGATGGTGGTGGCGTAGGAGAGGTCCATGTCGTCGGGCGACTGGATGACCTCGAACACATGGCTGCCGCCGCGTTTGACGGGAGCCACCACCTCGTAGGACTCCATGAACGCCGACACGAGCGCCGGCAGTTCGACCGCGTCGATGACTCGGTAGAGCATGCTCTCGTCCGTCCTCTCGTCTTGCGGGCACACGTCGCTCGAAACGCGGGTGCGAAGAGCCGATGCCGAAGGCCGCGTCTGCCGCGACGTGCGCGGCAGACGCGGCGAAGGACGTCCTCTCGAGAAGGCGCGCGCAAGCGCATTGGAGGACGGGCGGCACCGGGGTCGTTCGTTGCGTCGAGCTGTCAGACGGCTGCGAAGCCGACCGAGCTTACGCGAAGAAGATGCCGATCTCGCGCTCGGCGGATTCCGGGCTGTCGGAGCCGTGGATCACATTCTCGTCCATGATGAGGCCGAAATCGCCGCGAATCGTGCCGGGGGCCGCTTCCGCCGGGTTAGTGGCGCCCATGAGCGAGCGGCACTTCGCCACCGCGCCCTCGCCGGACACGACCATCTTCACAACCGGGCCGCTCGTGATGTAGGAGATCAGGCCGTCGTAGAACGGCTTGCCCTCGTGCTCGGCGTAGTTGGCCTTCGCCTGCTCCTCGGTGACCATCCCAAGCTCCATGCGCTCGATGGCAAGCCCCGCGCGCTCGAAGCGGTTGACGATCTCGCCGATGTGACCGTTGCGCACGCCGTCGGGCTTGATCATCGTGTAGGTCTTCTGGATTGCCATAGGGTTTCCTCTCTCTCGTGAACACGTCGTGCCGAGCGGCGGCCCTAAGCCGCCGCGTCGTCCCGGGAAGGCCGGCGGCAAAGCCGCGGCAACCTGCGCGACGCCGGCCCCGGAAAGGCTCCGCATCGCGCAGGTTGCCGCGAGCGCATGCCGCGACCTGCGCCCCGGACGGTGAAAAACGGCCTATGCCGTCGTTTCCGTCAGTTCTGGCTGGCGAAGTAGAGCTCGATGTTCGACACCTTCCAGCCGATCAGGTCGCGCACAAGCGACACCTTGTACTGCATCTGCCCGCCTTCGGGCGTCTCTGCCGTCACGTAGGCGACGGTCTCGCTCATGGACGCGTCCACGCCGTCGAAGCCCATGAGCTCGGTGCCTTCGGCTATCTGGCCCGTCATGGTGGCGGCGCTGTCGGGTTCCACCTCGTCGGCGAACAGCGTCGAGGACGCCGCCTGCGGATCGGCGAACAGCTCCTCCACCACCGTCTGCGCGGACGGATAGCCCCAGCCCTGCGTGTACAGGAACACGGAGGCGGCGAACGCCGCCAGCACGAGCAGCACGATGACCACGAGGATCTTCAGGCCGACGTTCTTGCGCTTGCGCTCCTGCTTCGCAAGGCCGCGCGACCACTGCTCGAGCTCTTCGTCGCTGGCGTTGAAGAAGCGCTCCTCCCCTTCCGATGCCGGATAGGCGCTCGGCTGGGCGTAGGGATCGGCGTAATAGTACGGATCCGCCGAGCCGTAGGGGTCCTGGTCCACGTAGACGGCCGACCCGTCGGCGGCCACGTCGAGGCCGGACATGTCGGCAGCGGCGGGAACCGGCGCCATGACCTGCGTGATCTCCGACGTCCCCTGCGCCACGGCGGCCACGGCGCGCTGGTAGTCCACGCTCGCCGAGTCGCTGAGGAAGTACGTTTTGTCGGCGATGGACTCCTCGAAGGCGTTGACGGCCTTCTGCATCTGCCCGCAGGCCACATACGCCTGGCCGAGGTTCGCATACAGCTTGTTGCGCGTCTCGGACTGCATGTCGAACTGCAGCGCGCTCTCGTAGGAGGCGACGGCGTCGGCAGGGCGGTTGAGCGCCATGAAGCAGACGCCCAGGTTGAGGAGCGCCTTGGTGGGATCGGGGTTCCCCTCGTCGAGCGCGGCCTCGCGGAAGGCGACGCCGGCCTCGGCCGACTTGCCCAGCTTCAGAAGCGCGCTGCCCATGCCGGTGTAGGCCTTGTAGGGCGCGTCGTACTTGGCGTCGGACACGGCCACCTCGAAGTGCTTGACCGCGTCCTCGTAGTCGTGCAAAGACGCGTAGGCCATGCCGAGGTTGTAGTTCACCGTGCCGCACGCATCGTAGGCCGCGTCGGCCGTGGCCTGCGTGTAGGCGTGGATGGCCTCGCCCGGATCCTTGAGCTTGACCAGGCAGTTGCCGATCTGATGGTAGAGCAGCCCCGTCTCGCCGGGAGCGAGCGGGCGGCTCGCGTCCTGCAAGCACTGCGTGTACGCGGCCAGGGCCTCTTGGTAGTCCCTGCGCGCATAGGCTGCCCGCGCCTGCTGGAATAACTCGTTGTTCATCTGCTTCCTTCGTGTCCTCGCGGAAACCGCACCTGCCGGCGGGGGCCGTTTACTCCGCGGCGTTCTCGATCTCGACGCGCTCGATCACGTCGCCCACGCGCAGCTGGCCGATCACGTCCATGCCCTCGACGGTCTGGCCGAACACCGTGTAGCCCGAATCGAGCATGGGCTGGGCGCCCAGGCACAGGTAGAACTGGGAGCCGGCCGAGTTGGGATCCTGGGAGCGCGCCATGGCGAGCGTTCCGTCGAGGTGCTTGTTGTTGGGGTTCGTGGAGAACTCCTCCTTGATGGAGTAGCCCGGGCCGCCGGTGCCGAGGCCCGCGAACGGGTTGCCGGCCTTCTTCACGACCTCCTCGGGCGAAAGGTCGCGGGTGTTGGGGCACCCGCCCTGGATGACGAACCCGGGGACGTGGCGGTGGAACTTCAGGTTGTCGTAGAAGCCCTTGCGCGCCAGCTCGACGAAGTTGCCCACGTGGATGGGGGCGTCCTTTCCGGCCAGCTGCACGCGGATATCGCCTTTCGACGTCTTGATGACGGCGACCTCCTCGCCGGTGGGCTGGTATTCGGGGGTGTACTGCGCCATGGGACGGCTCCTTTTCGTTTCTCAGCTATCGTGCGCCCACGCGAAACGGGGCGAATGGTGTCGCATGCAAAGACGAAGTTTAGCAGGTCGGAACCACCCGACCGGAAAAATCGTAGAACATCCACGCCGCGATCGACAGGATGCGAAGAAGGGCGAGGACGGTGCTCGGCGAGGAAAAGGCCGCAAGCCCTCGGGCTTGCGGCCTCTCGTTTTCCCTGGTGCCCTTGACAGGATTCGAACCTGCGGCTTTCTGCTCCGGAGGCAGACGCTCTATCCCCTGAGCTACAAGGGCACGGACGAGGATTATACGCTATCATGGTGGAAAACGGAAAAACAATGCAAGGAATCCTCACGATCATGGAACAGACCATCACGATAGACCGCATGGGCTACGGCGCCGAGGCCGTCGGAAGGCTGGAAAACGGCAAGGCGGTGTTCGTCGAGGGCGCGGCGCCCGGCGACGTCGCGCTTCTCGACATCATCGAGGAGAAGCCGTCTTTCGCCCGCGCGCGCATCGCGCGGCTCGTCGAACCCTCCCCCCTGCGCGTCCAGCCCTCCTGCGCGAGCACGGCGCTGTGCGGCGGCTGCCCGTGGGCGCACCTGTCCTACGCGGCCCAGCTCGACGCGAAGCGCGCCAACGTCGTGGCGGCGCTCTCTCGCACGGCGCGCTTCGACAAAGGGCGCGCCGAAGAGCTCGTGCGCCCCTGCCTGCCGAGCAAGCGGCAGTGGGGCTACCGCAACAAGCTCGAGCTGGGCGCGGCCCTCGACGAGCGCGGCGCGTTCCAACTGGGATTTCGCCGCGAGGGAGCGCACGACGTCGTCTCGGTCGACTCCTGCCCGCTCGCAAGCGCGCCCATCGCGAAGGCCCCCAAGGCGCTGCGCGGCGCGCTCAGGTTCGCCCAGGGCTCGCAGGACCTCGGCATCTACCGTGTCGGGGTGCGCGGCAGCGTGCGCACGCGCGACGTGGAGATCGCGCTGTGGACGAAGCCGGGGGCGTTTCCGCGCGGGCACGTGGCCAAAACGCTCAAAAGCGCCCTCAAGGCCACGAGCATCGTGCGCGTCATGGCCGACCCCGGCAAGGCGCGCAAGATCAAGGGCGTCGAGACGCTGGAGGGCAAGGGATGCTGGGAGGAGCGGCTGGGCAGCGCGCGCTACCTGACGAGCGCCCCATCGTTCTTCCAGGTGAACACCGCGCAGGCCGAGAAGCTCGTCGCGTGCGTCATCGAGGGTTTGGGCGGGCACGTGGGCGAAGATGGGCCCGAGGGCCTGGACGGCCTTCTCGTGGCCGACCTCTACGCCGGCGGCGGCACGTTCTCGGTGCCGCTCGCGCAGGCCGGCGCCGAGGTGCTGGCCGTGGAAGCCGCCGGCTCGTCGGTGCGCGACCTGCGGCGCAACGCCGACATGAACGCCGTGGACGTCGAGGTGATCGGCGGCGACGCGGCGCGCGAGCTGCCGGAGCTCGGCGGCCTCGACGCGCTCGTGGTGGACCCGCCGCGCGCAGGGCTCGCCGACGGCGTGGTGGAGAGCATCGCCGCGGCCGCCCCTGCGCGCGCAGCCTACATCAGCTGCAACCCGGCCACGTGGGCGCGCGACGTCGCGCGCTTCGAGAACGAGGGGTACCGGCTCGCCAGCGTGCAGCCCGTCGACCTGTTCCCGCAAACCCACCACGTGGAGGTGGCCAGCGTCTTCGAACGCCTCTAGCGGCTCGGCGCGCCCTGCGCCGTCAGGGGCGCGCCGCTTGCACGCTCCCTTCCGCACCCGCCCCGCGAACCTGAAAGGACCGACCATGATCCTGTCGGACGTCACCATAGAGAAGCTGCTCGCCGAAGGAAGCCTCGCCATCGAGCCGCTCGAGCCCGCGCAGATCCAGCCCGCAAGCGTGGACATCCGCCTGGGCGACACGTTCAGCATCGTGGAGGACACGCCGAGCGGCATCGTGGGGCTCGAGGACGAGATCGCCTACAAGACCATCCGCACCGACCGCTACATCCTGCTGCCGGGCCAGTTCGTGCTGGCCACCACCATGGAGTACGTCCGCCTCGGCAACGATCTGACCGCCTTCGTGGAAGGCCGCAGCTCGCTCGGGCGCATGGGGCTGTTCGTGCAGAACGCCGGCTGGGTGGACCCGGGCTTCGAGGGGGAGATCACGCTCGAGCTGTTCAACGCGAACCGCTGCGCGCTCGAGCTGCGCTGCGGGCGCCGCGTGGGGCAGCTCGTGTTCGCCCGGATGGACGGGGCGGCGAGAAGCCCGTACGCCGGCAAGTACCAAGGACAGCGCGGCGCGACGGGCTCGCGCGTGTTCCTCGATCGGGAAGTCGCTCGGTAGCGCCGCTGCCGGAGCGCAGATGCGAACGCGAAGGCATCGCCCGCCTACTCCACGTCGGAAACCGCCTCCGCAGACTCGTCGCCCGCGTCGAGGAACGCCTTGCGGGTGACGAAGTTCCACACCATGACGAGGAACGTGGCGCCGATCTTCACGACGAGGTAGTGCACGCCGGCAAGCTCGACGCCGGCCCACATGCACAGGTTGTTGATGGCAAGGCCGATGACCGACAGCACGACGAAGATGACGAACTCGCGCCGGCGGCTCATGCCCTCCTTGTGGGTGAACACGTAGCGCATGGACGCCGCATAATTGAAGACGACCGAAACGGTGAACGAGACGGTGGCGCTTGCAAGGTAGTTGACGGCGAACACCTCGGTGAGCAGCGCCAGCAAACCGTAATCGATGCAGAACGCGACGACGCCCACGACGCCGAATTTCATGATCTGAGCGATGAGCCTCTTCACGGACGGGCTCCCTTTCACCTCCGGGCGCCGCCCGCGGGCGGCCTTTTCAGAAACCCGTCTATTGTGGCATAAACGCGCCCGATATCAAGGGGCTTGCTCAAGTGGCCGTCCATGCCGCTCTCGAGGCTTCGCCGCTCGTCCTCGGAAAACGCGTTCGCCGTCATGGCCAGGATGGGCACGCGCGCCGCATCGGCCCGGGGAAGCGCCCGGATGGTCCGTGCGGCCTCGTGACCGTCCATCTCGGGCATCTGCACGTCCATGAGGACGAGGTCGTAGCAGCCCTCCGAAGACTCCCCGAACAGGCGCACGGCCTCGGCGCCGGTGCGCGCCTCGTCCACGAGCGCGCCCGTCATGGCCAGAAGCTCGACGGCGATCTCGCGGTTGAGGTCATTGTCCTCGGCCACGAGGATGCGCGCGCCGGAGAAGTCGTAGCCTGTCTTGCCCTCCGCGTCCTCACAGCGAACCGCGGGCGCGGGAAGCGGGCCCTTCGGGTCGTCCGGTTCGTCCGCGGCCTCGGCGAGCGGCACCTCCACCGTGAACGTCGACCCGCGCCCCACCTCGCTTTCCAAGCGGATGCGGCCGCCCATCATCTCCACGAAGCGCTTCGAGATGGCGAGCCCGAGGCCGGTTCCCCCGAAGGCTCGACCCGTCTCGTCGTCCCCCTGGTCGAACGACGAGAAGATGCGCTCGAAGTGCTCGGGCTTGATGCCGCGTCCCGTGTCCGACACCGCTATGCGCACCCAGAGCGGCTCCGAGCCCTCCTCTCGCGGACACCCGAGGACGGGCCCCGAAGGCGCGTCGGAGTCGCGAACGCGCTCGATGCGAAGCCCCACGCACCCGCCCGTCTGCGTGAACTTGAGCGCGTTGCCCAGCAGGTTGTACACCACCTGGTTGAGCCTGAGCGCATCGCCGACCAAGCGCGGCGGCATCTCGGGATCGACATCCATGCGAAAGTCGATGCCGCGCTCGGCCGCCTGCGCGGCGAACACGGCGTCGAGGGCGCGGGCGAACGTCGGGAAGTCGAAGGGCTCGCAGCGGATCTCTATCCGGCCGCTCTCGATCTTGCTCATGTCCAGGATGTCGTTGATGAGCGCCATGAGGTGGCGCGAGGCGACCGCCACTTTCTCCAAGCACTCGCGCACCTTCTCGTCGTCGCCGATACGGTCGAGGGCGATGGAGGTCATGCCCATGATGCCGTTCATCGGCGTGCGTATCTCGTGCGACATGCGCGAGAGGAACTCGCTTTTGGCGAGGCTCGCACGCTGCGCCTGATCGAAGGCCACTTCGGCACGGTTCTTCTCTTCGGCGAGCAGACGCGTGTTGCGCCGGACGAGCCGTGCGTAGACGAGGAAGCACGCGCCGACGGCCACCGCGATCGCGCCGCCCATGACGACCGCGTTTCTCAGAAGCACGCCGCTCAGCGAGGCGATGCTGCCGTCAACGAGGTCGGAGGGCATGCCCGTGATCAGGTACCGGCCGCCGTCGCCCACAGGGCGCAGGTAGAGGTAGGTGCGCCCGGAATCGAGCGAGACGCTCACCAGGCGCGGCTCGCCGCAGACCATGCCGTCGCGCATGGCCTCGGCCGCGGAGACGTCCGAGGACGCGCCCTCGGCGAGGGCGTCGAAGGCGTTGGCCCCCACGCGCAGGGCGCTCTCCGCTCCGCACGCGATGCAGGTGCCGCTCGCGTCGACTATGCTGGAGTGGGACCAGCCATCGACCGGGTCGGCGTCGGAAGGCCCGGGGGCCTGCGTGGCGTCGTACGCTGCCACGACCGACGTGATCGTGACGTCGTCGCATGCCACAGGCTCGATCGAACACGAGAACACGACGGTCGATCCGTGCAGGGCCACCTCCCGCCCCGCCTCGCCGCCCGATGGCCGCACGCCGCCTTCGGAAACGACGCGGACGGATTCGGAGGTGACGTGCCGGCCGTCGTCGGCGCGAAAGGCCAGGTACGCGTACTCTCCCGCGTCCTCCTCGGCAGAAAGCAGCCGCTGAGCGCGCTTTACCGTGGGCTCGTCGAGCGCCGAAAGCGAGGCCCCGACGCGCTCCGCAAGCCGAAACCGCTCCTCCACGCCGGAAGCCACCTGGGCCGCTGCCTGATCGCTCAGCTCCTGGAGGTACACTCCGCTGATGGATTCGACGGCTCTCTCGGTGGCCGCACGCGACGAGAGCACCGTGTGGGCGAGCGCGCCCGCCAGCCCCAACGCGAGGACGAAGGCGAAGGCGAGCGCGACGAGATTCCGGTGAGCTCGAGCGCGTTTCATCAGTTCCATCGGAGGGACGCCACCTTATCTCGCTGTCATGGGCGGATGTATTCTACCATGCGCCCTAACGCGCATCCTTACCGCACGGCAACGGATCGTTCACCGCGATCCGTCTGGAAAATGGAACAGGTGACTGGCACAAGAGCCCCTGTTCGGGTACTATGGGGCGGTTGACCGACATCGCAAGGAGCCCCCGTGGAACAGACAGCAGACGCCCCCGAAACGCTCGAGCGCGCATCCCGCGTGGCAGTGCTCGTCCCCTGCTACAACGAGGCCGTGACCATCGGCAAGGTGGTCGACGACTTCCGGCGCGTGCTGCCGGACGCCACGGTGTACGTCTACGACAACAACTCCTCCGACGGCACGGGCGACATCGCGCGCGAACACGGGGCGGTCGTGCGCACCGAGCGGCGCCAGGGCAAGGGCAACGTCGTGCGCCAGATGATGCGCGACATCGACGCGGACTACTACCTCATGGTGGACGGCGACGACACCTACCCCGCCGAGGCCGCACCCGCGCTCCTCGCCCCGCTTCTGGCCGACGAGGCCGACATGGTGGTGGGCGACCGCCTGTCGAACGGCACGTACGGCCAGGAGAACGACCGCGCCTTCCACGGGTTCGGCAACGACCTCGTGCGCGTGCTCATCAAATGGATCTACGGATTCGAGTTCTCCGACGTCATGACGGGCTACCGCGCCTACAACGCCGTGTTCGCCAAAACCATGCCGGTGCTCTCGCCGGGCTTCGAGATCGAGACGGAGCTGTCCATCCACGCCGTGGACAAGCGCTGGCGCATCGCCGAGGTGCCGATCGATTACCGCGACCGCCCCGAGGGATCCGAGAGCAAGCTCTCCACGTTCTCCGACGGCATGAAGGTGCTGCTCATGATCATGTCGCTGTTCAAGGACTACCGGCCGCTCGCGCTGTTCAGCTGGATGGCGCTTCTGCTCTGCGTGCTGGGCCTGGTGGCCGGAGTGCCCGTGATCTGGGAGTTCGCCCAGACGGGCCTCGTGCCGAAGCTGCCCTCGGCTCTGCTGGCCGTGGCGCTCGTGTTCGTGGGCGTCCTGAGCTTCAGCTGCGGGCTCATCCTCGACACGGTGGTGAAGGGCACCCGCAAGGAGTACGAGCTCGAGGTGCTCAAGGCCTACGAGCGCTACGGGCGCCGCTGACGCCTCCTCCGAACGGCCGCCCGGCCGCTGCGACGCTCGGAGGAGGTTTCTCGGGGCCTGATCGCGGATCGGTCGCGTCGTCGTGCTGCCTCTCCTCGCGCACGGCCCCGGCACCTTGCATGATAGCAGCGCGAACCCCCGCCCTCTTTTCCGCTCTCGCTGAAGCCCTCAACCATTCTCGCAGGTCGATTCGCACCACGTTCTGCGATACTGGAAGGTTTGAAGGACGCCGTCGAGATCGAGGCCAAGCGCAACCGCTCGCCTTTGTTCCGAAGAGCGGGGGGCATCGGTCGCGCTGCTCGCCTCACGCGCGCGCCCGCGCTTCGAGAATGCGCGCCTCGAGATCGGCGAGGTCGCAGGCCCCGAAGCGGTAGCGCACCTCCTTGGGATCTCCGTCCGAGCCTGCGCGCTCGACGAGCACGAAGCGCAGCTCCACCTCCTCGAACCCGCTCCTCAGAAGCGCGTAAGCGTAGCAGGAGGCTTGCAGCGCGTGCCTTACGCGCACCGATTCGAACGATTCGCCGTCCGCGCCGCCCGTCTTGTAGTCAACGACGAGCGCACGCCCCTGCGCGTCTGCGCCCTCCGAGCACAGAAGGTCGATCGCCCCCGCAAGGCACTCGCCGCCCGCCCGCACGAGGAACGGAACCTCCGCGCGGCGCGTCGGCCAAGCGAGCGCCTCGGCGCACGCAGCGCTCGAGAACCAGCGCTCGCAGGCGGCCTTCAGGCGCGCGCGCTGCGTCTCCGAGAGCCCGAAAGACCGCGCGAGGGCGTCAAGGCGCGAGTCGTCGGGCGCGCGCCCCGCCTCGACGGCGAACTGCGCGGCGCGGTGGAAGGCGGCGCCGAGGCGGGTGGCGCGATCGGCATCGGACGCGTCGGGCATATCGGACGCGTCGAGCGCCCCGTCGCCGCGTGCTTCCTCGCCAACGCCGCCCGCGGCGAAGGCGGGCGCTAGGGAGGAGTACGAGAACATGCCCTCGCGACCGCTCTTCCAAGGGAGGTGGAAAGCGCAGGGGCGCTCGTCGGCAGGCGGCACGAAGAAGCGCGGGCGGGAAGGGGCGGCCTTTTCGGCAGGGAGCGCGCTTCCCGCTTCACGCCCCTTTCCGTCTCCATCGGGCTCGACGGCGGGGAGCACGGCGATGCGCTCGAAGCGCGCGGGCCGCGTGCCCCCGTAGGCGAGCTCGGCCTCGCCTTGCGGGAAGTCCTCGCCGCCGCAGAGCGCGCTGCGGATGTCGTCGACGAGCGGCGCGTAGGAGAAGGGCTTGCCCGGAGAGGGGGCCTTCGCGTCCATGGCGACGACGAGCGCCTCGCTCGCCCGCGTGAGCCCCACGTAGAGCTTGCGCCGCGCCTCGGCCAGCTCCTCGCGCGCGGCGCGCTCGACGAGGGCGGCCCGGTAGGCCGCCTGCGAGCACGGGCGCGAAGGATCGGCGGCGCCCTCCACGAACCGACGGGCGGCGAGCGCGTCGGCGTCCTCGCCGTCCCCGTCGCCCGCGGAGGCCAGCGCCGCTGTCGCGCGCTTCGCGAGCTGCGGGAAGGCATCGAGCGTCGAGCCGGGCGCGAGCGAGGCGCGCACGGCTGAGCCGCACGCCTCAACGACGAGCTTCGAGCCCGCACGGCCTGCATCCGCGAAGTCGGCGAGCGCGACGATGGGAAACTCGAGGCCCTTCGATGCGTGGATGGTCATGATCCTGACCACGTCGCCGCCCGCGCCCGACAGCGCGCCGGGCGCCTCCTTGAGCCCTGCGTCCAGCTCGTCGGAGAAGGCGCGCGCCACTGACGCCGGCCCGATGGGTCGCGCGCGCTCGATCTCCTCGACCAGACGGATGGCCTTGAGCACGTTCGCCGCGCACGCCACGCCGCACGCCCCCTCGCGCTCGAGGCGCGCCATCCATCCGGAGCGCACGACCGCCTCGCGCAGCACCTCCGACGCCGGACGCGTGCGGATCGCGCGGCGCGCGCCATCGACGAGGCGCAGCGCATGCGCAAGGCTCGGCGACAGCCCGTCCTCGCGTCCGACGAGGCAGGAGAAGCCCTTGTCGAGGTCGCGCCGACGCAGCTGCCCCGTATCGGGATCCTCTTCGGTGGCAAGCTCGAGGAAGTCGTCCGTCGACAGGCGCGCCAGGTCGCTCGCGAGCACCTCGAAGAGCGCCGCGGTGTTCGCTGGATTCGCAACGGCCTCCAGAAGGCGCTCGACCACGCGCACCTCGGGCGCGGAGGCGAACAGCGAGCCGCCCGCGACGACGCACTCGAAGCCCTCCTCGCGCAGCGCCTCGGCGTACAGCCCCGCGCGCGACATCTTGCCCAGAAGCACCACCATCTCGCCCGGCGCGTGCCCGTCGTCCCTGAGCGCCGCGAAGCGCCGCGCCACGGCGCGGGCGCACACGCGCTTCGCGTCGGCCGTGCCCGCCCCGGCGTTGCGCCCAGGCGGCAGCTCGGCCAGCACGAGGTCGATGCGCGGGGCGTGGCCCCGGTAGCGCGAGGCGCGCCCTTCGTGGGGCGCGAGCGACATGAACGCGTCCCCGAACACGTGGGGCTGCTCGAACACGCGGTCCACGAACGACAGCACGTCGGCGTGGCTGCGGAAATTCTTGCGCAGCTCCACGTAGCACGCGCCCACCGCGTCGGAGCGCATGACGCGCTTGTGCTCCTCGTACACGCCCACGTCGGCGCCGCGGAAGCGGTAGATGGACTGCTGCGCGTCGCCCACCGTGCACAGATGCGCGAGGCTCGGGCCGGCCAGACGCGCGATCATGTCGATCTGCATCTGGCTCGTGTCCTGGAACTCGTCCACCATCACGAGCTTGAAGCGCCGCTCGTAGCGCCGCGCGATGTCGGGATGCCCTTCAAGGGCCTCGAGCGCGCGCGAGAGCAGATCGTCGTTGTCGAGCGCGCAAGCGGCGCGCTTCGCCTCCTCGTAGCGGGCATGCACGTCGGCGGCGAGGGCGGCGAGGGCGTTCGCGAACGGATGCGCGAGCCCGAGCGCGATCTGGCGAACCGCGCGGTCGTAGGCCGCCTGAAACGCCTTGACCGCGGGCTTCACCGCCGCCGCGAAGTTCCCGCCGATGCGCGCGCAGCCCGCATCGACCGTTTCCGCGAGCGCACGCAGCCCGCCGTCCGCGTCGCCCCCTCCTTCGCACGCCCCTTCGGTCAGAAGCGCCGCGAGCGCCTCCGCGCCGTCGGCCGCCTGGGCGCGGGCGCGCTCGGCCGTCGCGCTGCCCCCTGCGCCCGCAAGCGCCTCCACCACCTCCTCGTAGGCCAAAAGAAGCTCGCGCGCGAGCGCCGAGGCGCGCGCCGGTCCCGGCCCGAAGTCCACCGCGTCCAACCCTTTGCGCTGCCCTGCCGCCTTGTCGAGCAAAGCCTCCAGCATCGACGCCACCGACGTCTCGTTCGGCATGCGCGAGCGCGCCTTGTACTCGTCAAAGAGCGCGCGGTACGCCCCGCCGCCCGCGACAGCGCCTTCGGACAGGGCCGCGTCGATGGCCGCGGCCAGAAGCTCGGCGCGCTCCGCGTCGCCCACGATGCGAAACGCCGGGTCGATGCCCAGATCGAGCGCATGCGTCCGCAGGATGCGCGCGCACATGCCGTGGATCGTCGATATCCAGGCGCCGTCCACCTTGAGCGCCTCGTCGCCGAGGCCCTCCGCACGCAGCGTGCGCTTGACGCGCGCCTTGATCTCGGAGGCCGCCTTCTCCGTGAACGTGATGGCCAGCACCTCGTCGATGCCGCCGACAGCCGGGCCGCTGTCGGGCAGAAGCGCGTAGGCGATGCGCTGCGTGAGCGTGAACGTCTTGCCCGAGCCCGCGCCCGCGGACACGAGAAGGGGACCGTCCACGTGCTCCACGCTCGCGCGCTGGCCCGGCGTGCAGGCGTCGAGGTTCATGCGTCGCGCCTCCTCTCGCAAGCGGGCACGGGGCAGAACCCGCACGGATCGCCCCCGCGCGGATCGGGATCGACGACGCCGCGCGAAAGCGAGCCCACCGCGAGCGCGACGCCCTCCTCCACCGCGTCCACCAGCTCGGAGAACGACGCGGCGCCAACGGCCTCGCACGCAGGACCCGGCGCGCCGCACTTCTCCCCGTCGATGCCGGGCAGGTCGGCCGGGCCGAGGACGGCGCGGTCGAACGCCCCGGACACGCCGCCCTTGCGCCCGTAGGACACGTAGAGCGCCCCCACGACGTCGAGCCCGAGAACCCGACGCGCCACCTGGGCGTACACGAGCGCCTGCACCCGATGGGGCAGAACCGCGCCCGCGGCCTGCGCGGCGGGCGAAGACGCGGCGAGGGCATGATCGCGCGAAAGCGAGCCTTTGTAGTCGATGACGACCGCCTGCCCGCGGCCGTTCACGTCGATGCGGTCGACGCTGCCGCGCAGAAGGCAACCGCCGTAGGAAAACGCCTCGGAGCCGCCGAACTCGAACTCGAGGTGCGCGGGCGCGAAGCCTGGAAGAAGATCGCATTCCCGGTCGAGGTAGGACGAGAGCGTCCGCTTGAGCTCGCGGACCTCGGCGCGCTCGACGGCTGCGAGCGGCACGAGCGGGCTGCGCGACCGATCGAGCCCGGGCTGGAGCGCGAGATGCCGATCGAACGTCTCGCCCAGAAGGGCGCGGGCCGCACCGACGTTCTCCCGCGACACCTTTCGCCCGCCCGCTTCGCGGAAGCGCTCGTAGAAGCTTTTGAGCACGCCGTGCGAGAAGCTGCCCATCTCGGCGGGGCCGAAGCCCGCGTCCGGCTCGGACAGGCGCAGCCGCCGCGAGGCGAGCCACTTGCAAGGGCATTCGAGGTACGCTTCGAGAGCCGAGGGCGACAGCACGACGCGCTGCGCGTCGCAGCCGGCCCCGTGCGCGCCCGCCATGGCGCGGCGGGGCAGCGCGACGCGCTCTGCGCGGACGACCTCGCCCGCGCGCGAAAGCTCCCACTCCTCGCCCGCCCCCGGCGCGAGCGCGTCGGCGGAGACGAGCGCGAGGTTCTCGTGCAGCGCGTCCTCGCCCGCCGTGCGCGCGAAGGGGACGAGGCGCGCGGGCAGGCCCGTCGCCCGATCGACGTCCTCTCCAGGGCCTGCGGACGCGCCGCGGTAGCAGTCGAGCAGCTCTTCGAGCATGACGGCCGGGTACGCCTCGCCCGCGTCCTGCGTGTTGAGCTCGCGCTCGCACACTACCTCCGAGCGCGCCGCGCACAGGGCGCGGAAGAAGCGCCGCCGCGACGCGGCGAGCGGATCGCGGGGACGCGCCAGCCCAAGGCGCTCGAGCAGAAGCGCGCCCGCGTCCTCCTCGGCGCGCACCGGATACGCCTGAGACGTGAGGTCACAGACGAAGAGCGCCGACACCGAGCACGCCGGCAGCTCGGCCGCATCCGAAAGCGGAAGGAACATCGCGTCAGGGCCCGCGGCGCCGCCCTGCGGCGCCGTCCGGGCGCTCGCGGGGCACGAGGCGCGCTCGAGCAAGGGCAGGACGGAGGGCAGGTCGGCCCCGGCCGTGCCGCAAGCGGCCGCGAAGCGCCGCGCGCGCGCCGCAGCCGCAAGCGCCTCGGCGCGAAACGCCGCGTCGAGCCCTTCGGCTGCGCGCACACGCCCTTCGAGGGCGCGCAGCGCCCCCTCCGCGTCTTTGCGGGACAGGGCCGCAAGCGCGTCGGCAGCGACGGGGCTCGCATCCGACAGGTCGCGCGCGAGACGGGCGGCGTCGACAGCGCGGTCGCCGCGCCAAGCGGCGTCGAGCCGTCCGGCGGCATCGGCCGGCATGCCCGAGAAGGCGCTCAGGGCGAAGTCCGAGGCGCGCTCGACGAGGCGCCCCTCCCCCGTCGCAAGCGCGGCGAGCGCCGAGAACGCGCGGCCGAACGCCGTCTGGGAGAACGGGCGGGTCGCGGCGACGGCCGCCGAGACGCCCCGCGCAAGAAGCGCGTCGGCCAGATCGTCGAACAGCCCGCGCGGATCGCGCGCGCACACCGCCGCCGGCAGCGGGTCGCGCCGCTCGCGCCTCGCCGCCGCGCGCTCGCGGGCGACGGCTGCAACAAGCTCGTCGAGCACGAGCGC